>Ga0302319_10000897_pt1 | contig 66900 bp, 54 predicted proteins | sample Bog_T0_2_FD_203319 | JGI IMG/M metagenome (GOLD analysis project Ga0302319, IMG submission 203319) | Peat permafrost microbial communities from Stordalen Mire near Abisko, Sweden - Bog_T0_2 | ecosystem: Environmental > Terrestrial > Soil > Wetlands > Peat | place: Sweden: Abisko, Stordalen Mire...
CGTTATGATCGTAATGCTGGCGCTGCTCAACGACGGAGCCATCCTGTCCATCGCCTATGACAATGTTCGCTACAAGGCCCAGCCCGAGGCCTGGAATATGCGCATGGTGCTCGGAATTTCCACCGTCCTCGGTGTCATTGGAGTGGTGGCGGCGTTTGGACTGTTTTACTTGGGCGAGCGTGTCTTTCATCTCGACCGTCCGCACATCCAGACGTTGATGTATCTCAAATTGTCCGTAGCCGGACACCTGACGATTTTCCTGACGCGCACGCGCGGGCCATTCTGGTCGATACGTCCGGCGCGGATTTTGTGGATGGCCGTGCTCGGCACTCAGGCGATAGCGACGTTGATCGCAGTGTATGGAGTCTTTATGACGCCTCTTGGCTGGAAATGGGCAGGATTTGTGTGGGGCTACGCGCTCATCTGGTTCCTCATCAACGACCGAATCAAGTTGCTCGCCTATCGAATTTTTGACCCTGTCAAAGCCAGCACAAAACTCGCAGACAAAGACGCACCAAAGTCCGAAGCCAAAGACAGTCCAAAACCCAACGCAAAAGCAGAGTCGAAGCCTGAAACCAACGCGGGGCCGAAATCCGATGGCGAAGACAAGCCAAAGTCTGAGGTAACGGTTGAATCTAAGCCCAAAGACAAGGCAGAGCCACAGCCAGCGGCTAAAGCTGAGTCGAAACCGGAGGCTAAAGACGATTCAAAGACTGAAGCCAAGGTCCAACCCAAACTCGAAGCGCAGACACCGCCCGAAGCGACCCCACAACTCGTCAAGCGAGTCCATGAACTTTACGAGGAATTAGGACGGGAGGAAGTTCAAGCAGTTCAGGACTGGGAGAAGAAGGAGACTCACAAAGATGAATCCAATAAGGCCGGTAAATGACCAAGCGCGAACCACGCGACCGGTATGGGTGAAAGAGTCATTAATGGTTGGTTTGGAAATATCGGCGCCGAGATAGACAGGCGGGGTGAGCATGGTTGGACTTATCCTTGTGAATACGAACTCATCGGACTCACGCCAAAGCGGGTCTGGCGGTTCAGGCAGCACTGAAGGATTCCCCCATCCCTACCATTCCGTTCATTCGTCAAAAAAAATCAGCGACGGTCCGCCGCTACATTAATTGTCCCGGCCTCAGCACTGTATCGCTGGGCGGCGCGCTTGTGTCCAGGTCCGGATAATCGCGCGTGAAGTGGAGGCCGCGGCTTTCGTGGCGGCTTAGGGCGCTGTCGACGATGATCGACGCCACAAGCACGAGATTGCGCAACTCGATCAGGTCGCAGGTCATTTTGTAATTCCAATAATATTCCCGCACTTCTTCGCTCAGGCTGCGCAGGCGGGTCGCCGCGCGCCGCAGCCGCTTGGTCGTGCGGACGATCCCGACGTAATCCCACATCAACTGCCGGATTTCGCGCCAGTTATGATAGATCACCACCAGCTCGTCGGGGTCTTGCGCGGAGCCGCTTTCCCACGGCGTGAGGTCCTTCTGCGGGTCGGGCATTTTTTCGCGCTTCACCGCTTCCGCAGCGCGATGGGCCACGACGAGCGCCTCGAGCAGCGAGTTGCTCGCGAGCCGGTTCGCGCCGTGAAGGCCCGTGCAACTGACTTCGCCGACGGCCCAAAGCCCCGGCAACTCCGTGCGGCCCTCGGGCGTTGTCACCACGCCGCCGCATTGATAATGCGCTCCGGGCACGACGGGGATGGGTTGGACGGCCATGTCGATGTCGAATTCGAGGCACTTTCCGTAGATGGACGGGAAGCGGTGTTTGAGGAACTCGCGGCTTTTGTGTGTGATGTCGAGATAGACGCATTCCGCGCCGGTTTTTTTGATTTCGGCATCGATGGCCCTCGCGACGATATCGCGCGGCGCGAGCGACTTGAGCGGATGCACGCCATCCATGAACGCCTTGCCCGCGCTGTTGCGCAGGATGCCGCCTTCGCCGCGCACCGCCTCACTGATGAGGAATGATTTCGCCTTGGGATGAAACAGGCAGGTCGGATGAAACTGGATGAACTCCATGTTCGCGACGGACACGCCGGCGCGATAGGCCATGGCCACGCCGTCGCCTGTCGCGATGTCGGGGTTGGTGGTGTAAAGATAGACCTTGCCGCAGCCGCCGGTGGCGAGAAGCACTTGCGGCGCGGCGACGGTTTCCACGCGACCGTTTTTGTTGTCGAGGACGTAAACGCCCACGCAGCGATTGTCCGTGCTGAAGCCGAGCTTGCGCCGCGTGATCAAGTCGATCGCCGCGTGATTTTCGAACATTTCCACGTTCGGATGAAGGGCCAGCGCCGTGAGCAGGGCGGTTTCGACTTCGCGCCCGGTGATGTCCTTGGCGTGAAGGATGCGGCGCTTCGAGTGGCCGCCCTCCCTGCCGAGATCGAGTTCGTGCTCGTCGCCGTTCTCGCGCTCGGTGAACGACATGCCTAATTGAATCAGCGACTGGATCCGCGCCGGGCCTTCCTCGACGATCCCGCGCACCACGTCCTCGCGGCACAAGCCCGCGCCCGCCTCGAGCGTGTCGTGCACATGAAGATCAAAGGTGTCTTCGGTCGAGGTCACGCAGGCGATGCCGCCCTGCGCGTAATTCGTATTCGACTCGGCCCTGTTCTTTTTCGTGATCACCGCGACGGAGCCTTTTTCCGCCACGTTGAGCGCGAAAGTCAGCCCGGCGATGCCCGAGCCAAGCACGACGCAATCGAAACGGTGGTCAGGAACCATAGGAGAACATGCTCTCAACTAGGGGCTTGGGCCAATCTAAAAAAACAGGCTGCCGCGTTGTCGAAGGCCTCAATTTGGATTATTGTAAGGGGTGCCGTCTTATTCCACCCATACGCTGCCCGTGGGCGGGTTGGTGATCGTGTCCCATTCGGGCCATGAATATCTCGCCGTGGTTGACGTCGAGTCATACCCCTCGTTTGTCGCGAAGGACGTCGACCACCTCGATATGATGGCGCATCTCTACGGCCAGATGAAGGCGCTTACCGCCGTCGCGTGGGGCGCTCCGGGCCGGATGCTCAATATCCGCTTCCTGCTGACGGAGGACGACCGCACGGCGGACCACGTCGCGCCGTCGGGCTGTCTCACGACCGCCTCGGGGTGGGTGCGGACGAGCGGCCGGTTATGTTTCACCAGTCACGACCGGCTCTTTGATTGCGCCCAGCACCGCACGCACGAACTGCTCCGCGAGGAACGCATGCCGAAAATCTCGCGGCCTCATGTTCTGGCCGTTCCGCCGGGGATTTATTCAGTGCAGGTCTTTTACCACTATCCGTTTCCCTATGGGGGTGGGACTCAAGCCGGGCCCTCGGCCACGCCCAAGTTTCATTTCTCGGTCATCCTTCGCCACTACGCTTTTCCGGCTCCGCGCGTCGCGCCGACCCGCCTTCCCGGCTTGGTTGCCTGGGCCGCCTGACGTCTGGATTTCCATCGCGCTGCGTTCGCGGCTGCCTCATCAGCACGGATAGGGTTGCAAATTCAAAACCCCGTGCGAGCAGGCCGTCCAAAATCGGGCCGATGCAATTCGCCGTCTGCTGCGACACGTCGTGGCAAAGCACGATGGAGCCTGCCGTGGTCTCCGCAAGGACCTTGCTGGTGATTTTGTCCTCGCCGGGCAGAGACCAATCTTCCGAGCTGACATTCCAAAGCACGACGCCCATGCCTCTCCTTGCGACCATAGTGGCCTGGTTCTGGCGAAGAACGCCATAGGGCGGGCGAAACCATGTGGCGCGATGATTCAACTTCTCGGCCATGATGTCCTGCGTTTTTTGGATTTCCGACTCGGCTTCCTGGTCCTTTATCGCGGTCAGGTTCGCATGCGTGTAGGTGTGGTTGCCCACCTCGTGGCCCTCGGCCAGGACGCGCTTGGCGAGATCGGGCGCGGCGGCGATGCGCTGCCCTACCATGAAGAAAGTCACGCGGAGCTTGCGCTTCTTGAGCTCGTCAAGAATGAGATCGGTGACGCCGGGCGTGGGGCCGTCGTCGAAGGTAAGCGCGATCCGGTTGCCATCAGGCGGTCCGCATTCGATGAACTTGATTTTCGGCATGGGCCGGGAGGCAGGCGCGTTGACAGCCGAGGTCATTTGGCCCAACAGCTTATGCGCCGCGCCGGCAAGACCGCCGCCGAACACCATGCCGGGAAGCGATTTCCCCAGCGACTTCAGAAATGTTCCCCGCGTCACGGACATGCAGGTAAAATACCTCGCGCTGTGCGATCCGTCCAAGTCATTCCGCTGGCTACCGCTGGACTTTTGGACGGCTGCAAAAAAGTTTTCTAGCGGTTTACCGCCTGATGAGCTTGTTGTATTCTTCGTGAGAACCGATCCAAGTCCAAATAAACAAGTTCGCTCTCTCGTGGTAACCGACGGCGCGATAATGATCGCCGATTCTGACCGACCATAAATCAGCGTGCCCCTTGATCGTCTTAAAGCGCAACGATGCGTGGTTAGGCTCACCTTGCCAGATCAGATATTTCGCATGGGCGAGCCGTTGGATGCTTTGAGGCAATCCCCGGAACGCGTTCCAAAATCGCGGAGTGGTTTTGAAGGTCAAGGACGAGGGAACGGTTGAAGCCGGCCTTTTTTGAGCGCTTCTTTTCCCTCGCGCACCAGAAAGTCAAGCTTGCCGCTGGATGCGTCTTTGGCGATTTCCTTGTCCCACTCGTCGTTGTCGAACGCGGTTACCCACTTGACAACCTTGAGTCGCTTGCCAAGGGGCAGTTTCCGTACGGCCTGTTTGATTTCTTGAACGGTGCTCATCGTCGTATTCGTGCTTCACGCGCGAAGTTCCATGCGAAGATCGGATCGGGCTTGTCAAAAAGCAATAAAAAAAATCCAATTGAACTCCTGATCCTTCAACAAGCAAGGATGACAGATGCCCCGCCATGAAGCTCTCGCTTGTTCATTTTTTCACTCTGTATGTGACGGTTTGTCTTGCCGTGCAGCTCATAGCGTGGTTGTTTTTTCTACGGACTTGCCGCCGCATATCTATCTGGTGGAAGAGTCGCTGAAATCGCAATAAGGCGACCGGGTCTGGCCAAGTCCGCAAGAGGTAGGGTCACGAGGCTCCTCGTGTCCCCTCCTGCGCTACCGAAAAGGATTGGCGGAATCCAACAATCTTTTATGCTCGGAGGATGTCCCTACAGCGCGCGCGTGAAACTCTTGAGATGATGCTCGGCCATCTTGGCCTCGTTTTCGAGGTCGAGGAGACGGAGCCGTCGGGACGGCATGTGCTCAACATCCGTTCGCGCGAAGCGGGTCGGCTGATTGGCCGCGACGGCCAGATCCTCGAGGATTTGCAATATCTCCTCAATCGCATTTTGAATCGCGGCGAGGAGGGTGCCGCCAACGTGATCATCGACGTGGAAGGCTATCGCCAGAAGGAAAAGCAGGATTTTCTGGGCCGCGTGCGTGAGCTCGCCGACCAGGTGAGGCGGACGGGCCGCCCGTTGGTTCTCGCCCCGATGAACTCGTTTGACCGGCGGCTCGTCCATCAAGCCTTTGCCGAGGACCCCGAAATTGCCACTCAAAGCGAAGAAGGCGGAGCGCGCCTTAAACAAATCACCCTGACGCCGCGAAGCTCGATCAACGCGCCGGGCCAAACTTCTGAAAAACCGTGAGTAAAAAAACCCTCATTTCGGGAATCACCGGCCAGGACGGTAATAGTGGTAACTTGCATCCGACATGATGCTTCGGAATGCATTATAATAATAGCGATTTTGCAGGGAGCGTCGTCCCCAATGCGCAACCTCCGAACTCATCGATGCGATGAAAGGAATAAAAGTTTTCTTGCACGAGGGGATTCGATCTCCACTGGCCAATAACCCCTGGCTGGCTGAGTATGGGGTGGAATTGGTGGATCAACCTGGGGCGGCGGATTGGATTTTTGTTCCTCGCGCTAAATTGCTTGTTCGTTTTTTTCTGAAATTTCCCGGGAAAAGATATCTCGTCTATACGAATGAACCGAGGGATTCCAGGACGACCTCGAAACAATTTCGCCCCGTACCATTCTTCCCTGAAGTCGAGGTCATGAACGTTTTTACGGGAGATGTCTTCTGGCATAATTTTCATTTTCTCGGCTCCTATCATTATGACATTAGCGGTGGTCTCGATGTCGATATCCGCGTTCCCCTGCGTCCCTTGTCCTCCAAGGATCTTGCGCCTGCCAATAATCAGCGGCCTGTAGCCGCTTTTATCTCTTATAGGCTTGACCGAGATACATCGTATGTTATCGACGGAACGAACCGCGATTTGGAAGTTACAAGAAGTTCCTATGCCTTGGCGCTTCATCAGGCCGGACTTTGCGATATCTACGGCAGCAACTGGCCGCCGGGAGTGAGTAAGGAAAACTCCGGTTATGGTTCGTCCGCAGCAGTTCTCCCCTGGTGGGTCCGAAAATTGAGTTTGCTCCCGGGCTATCGCTATAATTTGTGCCCGGAGAACACCATCGCAGATTATTATTGCACGGAGAAAATTTGGCACGCGATTCAGGGCGGGAATTTGCCCATTTACCGGGGTGCAAACACCACGATATTTGAGAAATTTCCGAAAAATTCCTTTATTGATCTGGTCGATTTCGACACTCCCGAGAGCCTGATTCACTTTCTCCAAATGTTGCCGGAAAAGGAATATCTTGAGCGTACCAATATATGCCGCGAAGTTTTCAATCGCTGCATAGCTGAGCGAAGGGAGACCATCGCGGAAGATCCCCGGCTTCATTTGCAAAATATCTTGAAGCGTTTGCGGCCATGAAGTGACGCAACGAGCTCGCGCCACCATCCGACGCGTGCCTTGTTCATGCTTTTGCCCAAATGACCGGCGATCCGGTCGAACTTGGAATGTGCTTTGGGCGTACAATGCGCAGAAATCACGACTTCGCGCGATCCGTGCTAAAAAGGTTGGCGTATTCGTTTATTCTTTTATAGTGCATCCATGTTGTTGCGGCGTGCATACGAAACAATCACCCTGACGCCGCGAAGCTCGATCAACGCGCCGGGCCAAACTTCTGAAAAACCGTGAGTAAAAAAGCCCTTATTTCTGGAATCACCGGCCAGGACGGTTCCTATCTCGCCGAACTTCTCCTTTCCAAAGGCTACGAGGTGCATGGCATCATCCGCCGTTCCAGCTCGTTCAATACGGAGCGGATCGATCATCTTTACATGGATTCCCACGTCCATGGCGTGAAGCTTTTTCTCCACTACGGCGATCTGAGCGACTCGGCGTCCCTGACGCACCTGCTGCACGATCTCCAGCCCGACGAGGTCTATCACCTCGGCGCGCAGAGCCATGTGCGCGTCAGCTTCGACATCCCGGAATACACCGGCGACGTCACGGGGCTGGGCACGACCCGGCTTTTGGAAGCCATCCGCGAAACCGCCCCGAAGGCCCGTTTCTACCAGGCCTCGAGCAGCGAAATGTACGGGCTGGTGCAGGCCGTTCCGCAGCGGGAAAACACGCCGTTTTATCCGCGCAGCCCGTACGGCGCGGCGAAGGTTTACGGCTACTGGATGACGGTCAATTACCGGGAAAGTTACAAGATGCATGCCAGCAATGGCATTCTGTTCAATCACGAATCGCCCCGGCGCGGAGAGACCTTTGTCACGCGCAAGATCACGCGCGCGCTGGCGCGAATCAAGGCCGGTTTGCAGAAGGAACTCTTCCTCGGAAATCTCGAGGCGAAGCGCGACTGGGGTTACGCTCCCGAGTATGTCGAGGCGATGTGGCTGATGCTCCAGCAGGACCAGGGCGACGATTACGTGGTTGCCACGGGGGAGACTCATTCGGTCCAGGAATTTCTCGAGGAGGCCTTCGGTTGCGCGAACCTCGATTGGAACAAGTATGTGAAGATCGATCCCCGCTATTATCGTCCCGCAGAGGTCGATCTCCTGATCGGCGACGCGTCAAAGGCCAAAAAAATTCTTGGCTGGCAGCCGAAAACCACCTTCGCCGAATTGGTAAAAATCATGGTCAAGGCCGATGACGACCAGCTCGCCCGCCAGCTCAGTGGCAAAGATATCCGGAGTTAAATCGAAAATGAAGCCGGATGATTCCATCTACGTCGCGGGCCATCGGGGCATGGTTGGCGCGGCGCTCGTGCGGCACCTGCAAGCGCGCGGCTTCAACAATCTGCTGCTGCGCACCCGCGCGGAACTCGACTTGTGCAACAGGGACGCCGTGTTCGCCTTTTACGAAAAATTCCGCCCCGATTATGTTCTCGTCGCGGCGGCCAAAGTCGGGGGCATCTGGGCCAATTCCACGCAGCAGGTCGAATTTCTCAGCGAGAATTTGCGGATCGAGCTGAACCTCATCGACGGGGCCTTTGCGCAAAAGGTCAAAAAACTTTTGTTTCTTGGCAGCTCCTGCATCTATCCGAGGATGGCACCGCAGCCGATGAAGGAGGACGCGTTGCTCACCAGCAGCCTCGAGCCGACCAACGAGGCCTATGCCCTCGCCAAAATCTGCGGCATCCGGCTTTGCCAGGCCTACGCCAAGCAACACGGCGCGAATTATATTTCCGCAATGCCCACCAATCTCTACGGGCCGGGCGATAATTTCGATCTCAAGACTTCCCACGTCCTGCCCGCGCTCATCCATAAAATTCATCTCGCCAAGGAAAAAGCGCAACCCAGCGTCACGCTTTGGGGCACCGGCGGCGCGTATCGCGAATTCCTGCACGTCGATGACCTGGCGGAGGCGTGTCTCTTTCTGATGGAGACCTGCGATTCGCACGAACTCGTCAACGTCGGATGCGGCCATGACATCACCATTCGCGAGCTTGCCGCGATGGTCGCCAATGTGGTCGGCTATTCAGGCCAGATCGCATGGGACACCACCAAGCCCGACGGCCCGCCGCGCAAGTTGCTCGATGTCACGAAACTGAACCAGCTCGGCTGGAAAGCAAAAACGCCCCTTGAGGAAGGCCTTCGCGCCACGTATCAATGGTGGCTTGAGCACCGGTGAACACTGCACACAAATGCATCGCGCGATAGTTGCTTCGCCGATTTAATTGCTGAGAACCCACGAGTCATGTCAACCGAACTGGCCGCCAAGCCGGAGATTATCGTCGTGACTCTGAGCATGGACCCCCATGGGGGCAGCGAGCCCGGCAAAGGCTGGTGGTGGTCATCCGCCTTGAGCGAGTATTTCCGCCTCCATGTGATCACGCGGGAATACTCCCGGCAGCTATGCAAGGACGAGCCCCTCGCGAAGAAAGAAGGCTGGATATTCCATCCGACTCAAAGGGACATCACGACCTGGAAAATTCCCAAGGGCTACTTCGATTATCTCCAGTGGCTGAATGAAGTCATGGCCATCAGCCGGCAGGTCGCCGCGCAATTTCCCATTTGCGGCCTTTGTCATGTCACGCTCGGTTCTTTCCGCGTCCTGCCTCGCTACGAACAGCTGGGCATCCCTTATACCGTCGGGCCGCTCGGCGGCGGGGAGTGCTCCCCCGTCGGGTACACTTGGGAGCGCCCCGCGCCGCTTAAACACAAAATCGCCGAAACGCTGCGTCCCATTTTCAACAATTCGTTTGCCCTCGTGCCTCCGTTGCGCGCCTGTCTCGGCTCGGCAAAGATGGTTCTGACGACGTCGAAGGAAACCGAGCGGATTGTGCGGAGAATGGGAGCAAAGAATACTGCCGTTGTCTTTCCCGACTCATTTGACAATCCGATTGATTTCGAAAACGTGGCCGCGCGCCGCGCTTCGCAGGTGGATCAGGTCGGCAAGCGCATTCGCCTTCTGTGGCAGGGGCGGCCCTTTTGGTGGAAGGGGCCGGATATCGCGCTGCTGATTTTGCGGCGCGCGCTGGATGCGGGGCTTGGCGTGGACCTGACCATGGTATCGGCCTGGGACGGCGCTTTTGGCAAAGACGTTCAGGCGCTCGCGGAAAAACTTTCGGTTTCTAAAAACGTGCAGTGGATGGGCCACATGTCGCGGGAGAAATTTTTGGAGATGGCGCAGGAACAGCACGGGCTTTTGGCCACGAGCCTGCACGATTCGGGAGGCATTCCGCTGGTGGAAGCGCAGGCGCTTGGCCTGCCGTGCATCACGATGGGGCTGGGCGGACTGAGGGTTTCCGCGTGTCCCGAAGCGGGCGTGAATGAAACCATGCCGACGATCAGCGAGTTCGTTGAGAAGGCGGTTGTTTGCCTGGCAAACTGGCAGAAAAATCCCGACGCGTGGCTGGATGGATCGAAGAGGGCCGTCGCTTTTGCGCGGCAATTCACCACGAACAGGCTGAAGGAGAGCGTGCGCGAGTTTATCGTGCCGGCCTTCAAGAAAGAGGCGGCGGACAACTAAGGCGCCAGCGGACCGTCCGGCGTCAGTTGCTGATATTTTTGACAGCAGCTTCCTGCGCGCTTCGCGCGCCCGGACAACAAGTTGTCCAGGCCACCTGAAAAAAAGCGCGGACGACCAAGAGGTCGTCCCTCCAAATCACGTTCTTCATGTCCCTCCTGTCTGAAATTCCCCTGCCTTCCAATTCCGTTAATTTGGAAAATTTGGTAATTCCGTAATTTTTCTTCGCTCCTTTTTGGCAAGCGAGCGCAATCGTGATAGATTGTCAGGTTATGGCCATGGAGGAAATCCGGATAGGGGGTGCCCGGCAGCACAACCTGAAGAACGTCTCGCTCACGCTCCCGCGCAACAAGCTCGTGGTGTTCACTGGCGTCAGCGGTTCGGGCAAATCGTCGCTCGCCTTCGACACCCTCTACGCCGAGGGCCAGCGCCGCTATGTCGAAAGCCTCTCCACCTACGCGCGTCAATATCTCGAACAGATGGAGAAGCCCGACGTCGATTTCATCGAGGGCCTTTCGCCCGCCATCGCCATCGAGCAGCGCACCGCAGGCGGCAATCCGCGCTCGACCATCGCGACCACGACCGAAATCCACGATTTTCTGCGACTCCTCTTCGCGCATCTCGGCCAGCCGCATCATCCCAAAACCGGCAAGCCGCTCCGGCGCTGGTCGGTACAGCAGATGGTTGACCGCGTGCTGGCCGCGAAGGAAGGCACGCCGATTCAGATTCTCGCGCCGGTGATCCATAAGCAAAAAGGCGAGTTCCGTGATGTGGTGGAGAAACTGCGCCGCGAGGGATTTGTCCGCGCGCGCATGGACGGCCGCATTTATGAATTGGAGCAACCGCCGCGGCTCGACAAGGCGCGCTCGCACACTATCGAGGCGGTGATCGACCGGCTGAAGATCAGCGACTCGATCAAGACGCGGCTGACCGATTCGCTTGAGCTCGCCCTGAAAACCGGCGGTGGCGTCGTCACGGTTCTTTTCGGTCCGCCCGATGCCATCACGGAAGAGCTGACGCTGAGTAACCAGAATTTCGATCCGGAAACGGGCTATCGCTACGCGGAAATCACGCCGCGCCATTTTTCGTTCAACAGCCCGCAGGGGGCGTGCCCGGTTTGCGACGGACTCGGCACGGAGGCGGTTTTCGATCCGGCGCTGCTCATTGCCGACGGCTCCGTGCGGCTCGAGGAAATGCCGGTCGCGCCTTGGCGTCGCGCTTCTCCCGCGCTGGCGAAACTTTATCGCAACCAATTAACAGCGCTCGCTTCGGCCTACAACGAGCCGATGTCCCGGCCCTGGCGCGAGTGCGGTGATGCGTTCCAGCGCGCGCTGCTCGAGGGAACGGGCGAAGAGAAAATCAGCATCACCACGACGCGCAACGGCAAGACGGTCACGACGGAACGGCCCTTCGAGGGACTCATCGCGCAATTGACCCGGCTTCATGCCGATAGCAAAAGCGAGCTGACCCGTTACCGGCTGCATCAATACATGACGCGCATCACATGCAAGGCGTGCGGCGGCGCGCGGCTGCGGCCCGAGGTACTGGCGGTGACGATTGGAGGGCCGCCTGGCGATGGACGACGGGCGGGCACCGGCCTCAACATCGCGCAGTTCAGTCATCTCTCCATCATTGCCGCGCAACGCTGGCTTGAGACGTGGACGCTGACGCCGCAGGAAGAAAAAATTGGCGGGGAAGTGCGGCGCGAAATTTTGCAGCGGCTCGGCTTTCTCAACCATGTGGGCCTCGGTTATCTCACGCTCGATCGCGAAAGCGGCACGCTTTCTGGCGGCGAAGCGCAGCGGATCCGGCTGGCGACGCAAATCGGCTCGAAGCTCACCGGCGTTCTCTACATTCTTGACGAGCCGAGCATCGGGCTGCATCAGCGCGACAACCAGCGGCTGCTCGAAACGCTGCGTGAGTTGCGCGATCTCGGCAACACGGTGATCGTTGTCGAGCACGACGAGGACACCATCCGCGCGGCTGATTATCTCGTCGATCTGGGCCCTTACGCCGGTTTGCGGGGCGGGCAGATCGTTGCGGCGGGAACGGTGGCCGAAGTGCTGGCCAACCCGAAATCGCTGACCGGTCAGTTCCTCAACGGCACGCAAACGATCCGCGTTCCGAAAACGCGGCTGCCGACGAACAACGGCTTTGTGCGCGTCATCAACGCGCGCGAAAATAATTTGCGCAACGTCACGGTGGGATTTCCCGCCGGCCTGATGACCTGCGTCACGGGCGTCAGTGGCTCGGGCAAAAGCACGCTGGTCAACGACGTGTTGTGCCGCGCGTTGTTCCGCCATTTCTATCACTCGAAGGAAGCGCCCGGCGCGCACGACGGCATCGACGGACTCGATCTCATTGACAAGGCCATCGTCATCGACCAGACGCCGATCGGGCGCACGCCGCGCTCCAACCCGCTCACCTACACCGGCGCGTTTAATTCGATCCGCGATCTTTTCGCGCAACTGCCCTCGTCGCGTGTGCGCGGTTACGGGCCGGGGCGGTTCAGTTTCAACGTGAAGGGCGGACGCTGCGAGCACTGCGAGGGCGACGGCGTGCGCAAGATCGAGATGAATTTTCTGCCGCCGGTTTATGTCACGTGCGAGGCGTGCGGCGGACGCCGGTTCAATCGCGAGACGCTGGAGATAACCTACAAGGGCCTCAACATCGCCGATATTCTGGAGATGACCGTTGACGACGGCCTTAACTTTTTTCGCAATGTGCCCGCCGCCGCAGACAAGCTCGAAGCGCTGGCTGCGGTGGGGCTCGGCTATCTCCATTTGGGGCAGCAGGCGACCACGCTTTCGGGCGGCGAAGCGCAACGGGTCAAGCTCGCCGCCGAGTTGGCGAAGCGGGCGACGGGCCGCACGATGTACATTATGGACGAACCGACGAGCGGCCTGCACTTTGCGGACATTGAGCAGCTTCTCCACGTCCTCTTTAAATTGCGCAACGCGGGCAACACGCTCGTCATCATCGAGCACCAGCTCGACGTCATCAAATGCGCCGACTATGTGATCGATCTCGGCCCCGAAGGCGGCGAGGGCGGCGGGCAGGTCGTCGCCAAAGGCACGCCGGAATTCATCGCCGCGCAACCGGCAAGTCATACGGGGCAGTTTTTGCGGAGTGTATTGGAAAAATAGACGGAAGCCTCAATACAACGGCGCAACCGGCTTCGGTTTTTCGAAATGCATTTTATGGAGCGGGCCGAGTTCGATGTAGTGGTCGGCCCAGGTGCGGATGTCGGCGATCTCCTCAGGCTTGAGCGAGCGGACTACTTTCGCAGGCGTGCCCATGACGAGCGAGCCGGGCGGAATCTGCGTGCCCTTCGTGACCAGCGCATGCGCGCCGACGATGCTCCCTTTGCCGATGACCGCGCCGTCGAGGATCGTCGCGCCCATGCCGATGAGGCATTCGTCTTCGACTGTGCAGGCGTGCAAAATTGCGCGATGACCGACGGTCACGAGCTTGCCGACGCGCACGGGCAAATCGTCCGCAAGATGGACGATGCTTCCGTCCTGGATGTTGGAGCCCTCGCCGATTTTGATGAAATTAATGTCGCCGCGCAGAACGGCGGTGGGCCAGACGCTGCTGTGCGCGCCGAGCCGCACATCGCCCATCACGACGGCTTGCGCGGCCACATAAGCGCTCGGGTCGATTTGCGGTTGCACGAAAAGAAAACGCGCGCGATCAGTGGGGTCCATAAGGCCATTGTCGTGCCGCTTCGTTTTTTTGTCCAGTTCACGTTCGGATTTGCTATAAGCAGTCGTGAGCATTTTTACGTTGGCAAAAAAAATCTCGCTCGGCGCGCTCATTCTGGCGTGGCCGACGCTGGCCCTGGCCAATATCGGCGACACGCTCGCCGATTTGCGCCAGCGCTACGGTTCGGCCCAGGACCTGGGCGGCCAGATGCTTTTTGAGGTGCGCATTATCAACGGGCAGATCGTGCCCGCGCGCGGTTCGGCTGACACGCAGGACCACTTTACGGTGACGGTCTACTTTGACGGAGTCCATTCAGCGATGGAGACTTTTACGCGCAATACCAGCGATCCTGTCAAAGCGAATATGGCTCAACCTGACATCGATGCCATCCTGTCCGCAGCCAGTGAAGGCCAGCAATGGCGTTCGATCCAGGTTCCCACCGGCAGGACGACATGGGCCAGGGGCGATAACAAACTCATCGCCCGCTTCAGTCCCAACAAAAGCGGAAAAGCTGACGACGCTTCCGTTCTGGTCATCATGCTCAACACCAATTGAAGACGATCCGGAAGGTCATCCCAAAAATTCCATGTGGCCTTGAAAACTCTCATCATCGGTTGCGGCTATATAGGTCTTCCGCTGGCGCTTCGTCTTCAGGAAAAAGGGCATGATGTCATCGCGTGGGTTCATTCCACGGCCAGCGCTGCGTCGCTTGCCCAATATTCTTTTCATCGAATCATCACGGGAAGCGTGGCCGACCGCAATGCATGGGACGGTGTGAGGGAACAGATCGATCTCGTGATTCATTGCGCTTCATCAGGGCGCGGCGGCGAGGCGGCTTACGAGGAGGTTTATCTGCAAGGCGCGAGGATGATGGGCGAACGCCAGCCGCGCGCGCGGAAGCTTTTTGTTTCCTCCACATCGGTTTACGGCCAGACCCAGGGCGAAATCGTCACGGAAGAATCTCCCACCGAACCGCTCGCGCCCACCTCCCGCATTTTATGCGAAGCGGAACGGGCGGCGCTGACTTGCGGTGCGACGGTGGTGCGCTCCGCCGGAATTTACGGGCCGGGTCGGACGGCGCTTCTTGAGAAATTGCGCTGGGGCGAGGCGGTGATCGAAGGCGACGGCTCGCGCTGGATGAATCATATCCATCAGCGCGATCTTGTTGCCGCGCTGTCGCATCTCATCGAGGCGGGTGCGCCGGGTGAAATCTACAATGCCGCCGATGACACGCCGGTGACGACTCGCGATTACTATGCATGGTGCAGCGAGTTTCTGCGCCTGCCGATGCCGCCTCTCGGACCCCTGAACACAGATCGTAAACGGGGCCTTACCAACAAGCGCATCTCGAACGCGAAGCTGCGCGCGACCGGCTGGAAGCCCATTTATCCTAGTTTTCGCGAGGGACTGCCTGCGATTTTGGAGGGTCAGTCTTCATTTTCCTGTTAGATTTTCCGGCATCATTTGAAGTTCGCATGAAATTCCGTCCGAAAACTCCTCCCGAAGCAATTCCCTTTCGACGCGGCAAACGACCTGTGCGACCCAGTCGCGCCGAGGTGAAACCGTCTTTGATCGAATGGATTTCGCCCGGCGTCTGGTCCGCCTTTGTCGCGGAAGGCACTGATGCGCATCGGCTCGCCTCGGGGTCTGAAATGTGGCTGGAGCGGTTTGGGAGCGATGTGCTGCTCTCCTATCAGACCGAGCCGGGTCGCGATGCGGTGCTGGCTGAACTCGAATCGCGTTGCGCCGCCTATTCTTTCCAGCCCGTTCGCGTTTTCGGAAAATATCTGCCCCAGCATGCCTCCGAACGGGGTGCGCCTGCCCTGTTGCGCGGTGACGCCGGTGCCTCGCTTGAAACGGAAGTTGTCGAAGCGGGCGTGCGGTATGGACTCGATTTCGCGGCCGGTTATTCCGCTGGTTTGTTCATCGACCAGCGAGCCAATCGCGCCCGCCTGCGCGCGTTGAAGCCAAAACGCCTCCTCAACACCTTCGCCTACACATGTTCCTTTTCGGTCGTCGCGGCGATGGGCGGCGCGGAAACGGTCAGCGTCGATTTATCGCGCCGGTCTCTCACGCGGGGTGAGGGAAATTTTGCGCGCAACGGACTCGATCCGAAAATGGGACATCGTTTTATTGCTGACGATGTGCTGGCCGTTTTGCCGCGACTGGCGCGGCGTGGGGAGAAGTTCGACGCGATTATTCTCGATCCGCCCACGTTTTCGCGCAACCAGACGGGCGTGGCGTTTCAGGTTCAGCGCGATTTCGACAGTCTCGTTTCGCTGGCGCTGGAAGTTGCCGCGCCGAACGCAAAAATTCTGCTTTCGGTCAACCACTCCGCCATGCGCGTCGCCGATCTCGAATGGGCCGCGCGGGCAGCATTGAAAATGGCGGGCCGCAGCGGACGCTTCAACCCCGCCGCGCCGCTTGCCGATTTTCCTCCCGGTCACGGCGCAAAGACGGTGTGGCTGGAAGTGAGGTAGGGACGGCAAGGAACTGCGGTTCCATTATAATAGTGGGACGCGAAGAGACTCGCGTCCCTACCCGCGCTTTCTCAGATCGAGCGTCAGTGGAAAATCGGCTCGCGTGGGAGGCAGCGGGGGCACAAACATGGCTCCGGGTGTGTGCCCGAAAGCGCGGAAACGGGAGAGCCTGCGACCTTCGGCTTCGTTGGCATTGATGGGCATTGTCGTCCAATTGCGGCCGCCGGGGCTGGAGACGTAATAGACGCATCCGCCGAGGGAACGGCCTGTCCAACTGTCGATGATGTCAAAGGTGAGCGGTGAGTCGACGCCGATGGTCGGGTGCAGCGCCTCGGGCGGCTGCCATGCGCGGTAGCGGACACCAGCGATAAACTGGCCGGAGGTGCCGGTGGGGTGAAGCGGGACGCGGCGACCGTTGCAGGTGACGACGTGGCGTCCCTCGATGGCATTGTCGACTTTGACCTGGAGTTTTTCGACCGATGAATCGACATAGCGGACGGTGCCGCCGGGCGTGCCTTCCTCGCCGAGGACATGCCACGGTTCTAGCGCGGTGCGGAGTTCGAGGTTGACGCCGGAGTAGGCGACTTCGCCCTGGAGCGGAAAGCGGAATTCAAAGTGGGGCGTGAACCATTCGGGCTTGAAGGGATAACCGGCGCGCTTGAGATCGTCGAGGACGTCGTTCAAATCCTGCGCGCAGAAATGGGGCAGGAGAAACCGGTCGTGCAGCTGCGTTCCCCATGGCACAGGCGAGCCCTTGTAGGGCTTATCCCAGAAGCGGGCGACGGCGGCACGCATGAGGAGTTGCTGCGTCAGGCTCATGCGCGCGTGCGGAGGCATTTCAAAGCTGCGCAGTTCGAGCAAGCCGAGGCGGCCCGCGGCGCTGTCGGGGGAGAAGAGTTTGTCGATGCAGAATTCGGCCCGGTGCGTGTTGCCGGTGACGTCGGTGAGAATGTTGCGGAAGATGCGGTCGACGAGCCAGGGCGGGACGCTCGCGTGGTCGGGCACCTGGCTGAAGGCGAGTTCCAATTCGTAAAGGGCGTCGTTGCGGGCCTCGTCGATACGCGGCATCTGGCTGGTTGGGCCGAGAAACATGCCGGAGAAAAGATAGGAGAGCGCGGGGTGGTTCTGCCAGTAGCCGACGAGGCTGCGCAAGAGGTCGGGGCGGCGCAAAAGCGGGCTGTCGGTGACAGTTGCGCCGCCGAGCACGACGTGGTTGCCGCCGCCGGTGCCGACGTGGCGTCCGTCGAGGAGGAATTTTTCCGCGCCGAGACCGCAGTGGCGCGCTTCTTCGTAGAGGATTTCCGTATTGCGGGCGAGTTCCGGCCAGTTGTCGGAAGGTTGAAGATTGACTTCAATGACGCCCGGATCGGGTGTGATTTTAAATTGCTGGATGCGGGGATCGTGCGGCGGAGTGTAGCCTTCGATGCGCACGGGCAGGCCGAGTTCGGATGCGGTGTCTTCCACGGCGGTGACGAGGTCGAGGTAATCTTCCGCCATGGCGGTGGGCGGCATGAAGACATGGAGGATGCCGTTGCGCGGCTCGGCGCAGATTGAGGTGCGGACGACGTTGGCATCGGGTTGGCCAACGGAAACCGGCGGGTAATCGCTGACGAGCCTGCCGTCGACCATCCTCTTGCGGCTGCGTTGCGCGGCGGCGGGCGGGAGCGGCGGCCGGCGTTCGGTCGGGTCCTGCTCGACAATCTGCACGGCGTCGCCGGCGCTGGCCCAAGGCAGCGATTCCAGCGGGAGGCGATAGCCCATGGGGGAGTCGCCGGGGATGAGCAAGAGCCGCTCTGTCCGGAGTTGCCAGGTGGTTGATTTCCATGGCTGGTCCGGCAGCCACGAGGCGCGCAGGACGGGCAGCGCGTGGCCGACGACGGAATCGAGGCCCTTGGCGAAGACCCGCGCGAGGCGGGCGCGGTCTTCCTCGGTTTTGATCCTGGCATCGAGCGCGGAGACATTATAAGGGAGGCGGGCTTCCTCGAAGAGATAGTGGTAGATGTCCTCGTAGGCATCGCGGACGTATTTGGGGTCGAGGTTGAGGCGATCAGCGAGCCGCCGGAGGAAATGGCCCGATTGTTCCGGCGTGACGTTGTAATTCCTGCCCGTCTCGGCGACGAGATCGTCCTTGCTCCAGATGGGGTCGCCGTCCTTGCGCCAGTAGCAGCCATAGGCCCAGCGCGGGAGCGATTCGCCCGGATACCATTTGCCCTGACCGTAATGGAGCAGCGCGCCGGAGGCGAAGCGGTCGCGCAGGCGAAGGAGAAGTTTTTCGCCCCGCATCTGTTTCTCGGGACTCAAGGCCGTGAAATTCCATTCGAGGCCGTCCCGGTTGGTGATTGAGACGAAAGTGGGTTCGCCACCCATGGTGAGGCGAACGTCACGGGCGCTGAGTTGCTCGTCGATCCGGCGGCCGAGGGCTTCGATCTCGCGCCATTGCTGTTCCTTGTAGGGGAGGGTGACGCGCGGTGTTTCGACCACGCGCGTGACGGCCATGTGGAAGTCGAACTGGACGTCGTCGACGTCTTCATGAGCGCCGGTGATGGGCGCGGCGGTGACGGGATCGGAGGTGGCGGCGAGGGGGATGTGGCCTTCGCCGGTGAGCAGGCCGGAGGTGGCATCGAGGCCGACCCAGCCCGCGCCGGGAAGGTAGACTTCTGTCCAGGCGTGAAGATCGGTGAAGTCGGCTTCCGGGCCGGCGGCGCCGCCGTCGACGGGTTTGACGTCGGCGGTCAATTGAATGAGGTAGCCTGAGACGAACCGGGCCGCGAGGCCGAGCTGGCGGCAAATCTGCACGAGGAGCCACGCCGAGTCGCGGCACGAACCGCTTTTGAGGCTGAGAGTCTCCTCGACTTTTTGCACGCCCGGCTCGAGCCGGACGATGTACTGGATTTCGTTATGGACGAGGCCATTGAGGTCGACGAGAAAGTCGATGGTGTTGCGCTTGGTGCGGGGGATTTTTTGGAGAAAGGAGCGCAGGGCCGGCCCAAGCTTTTCGAGTTCGAGATAGGGACGAAGCTCATGCGCCAGGATCGGGTCGTACTTAAAGGGAAATTCCTTCGCGGAATCCTCGATGAAGAAATCGAAAGGGTTGATCGTGGCCATGTCGGCGGTGAGCTCGACTTCGACCTTGAACTCGTCGGTCTTTTCCGGAAAAACGAGGCGGGCCTGGAAATTGCCCTGCGGATCCTGCTGCCAGTTGATGAAGTGTTCCTCCGGCGTGATCTTGAGGGTGTAATTGAGGATAGGCGTCCGGCAATGGACGGCGGGACGCAGCCGCACGACCTGCGGCCCAAGCGAAATCGGCTTGGGGTAGCGGTAATGGGTGACGTGGCTCAGGGCGGCGTGGATGGACATGAAAGAAACGTTATCGAGGGGTCAGAAGCAGGAACTATCCCGTTCTTGGGGAAAAAGTCACGAGGGAAGCGTTTAGTGCCTTTCGGGTGGCCCGGGCTACTTGTTGCCCGGGTACACAAGGGACATGTTCCTTGTGTACAGGAAGCTGCTTTCCTTCGGTTCCTAAGTTAATGGCTCGCGGGGAACGATAGGCAAGCCCTTACATCCTCGGCGGTCAAATCGGGAAAATCCTCAAGCACTTCGGCTGTCGTCATGCCTCCGCCGAGGTAATCGAGCACGTCGGCGACGGTAATGCGAGTTCCGCGCACGGAAGGTTTGCCGCTGCGAATGGACGGATCGATAATGATGCGCTGACGGTAGTCCACGTCCGAAAAGTACGACTCCACGTCTTGAAGTCAAGCCTGCGCCCTCACGGGGCAGGGAGTCCGTTTTGCAATTTTCGGTAGATTTGCAAGAAGCCGGGGCTTATAAGAAGGCCAATGGTTGAAAAAGCAGGCGCAACATTCAAATCTTATCTTGGATGGATCATTTTCACGGTCGTCCTACTGGCATTGACCGGCACGGAAGGCTGTTATTTTTTGGGCGACGCATGGCCCATCAAACGGTGGGCGGCGCTGACGTGGGTTGTGGTTTCAGGCGGGTTCATGCTTTGCGTGATTCTCCATGCGTTTGGGACGTTTTGTAAGAGCTCTTTCTGGCGCGACAAGGACCGGTTCTGGTACTTGATAGCCTTTTTTCTCCCGATTCTCCTGGTCTATTTTGATGTCGCGGGCGTGAATTGGACGCCGATCAATGATGAGGGCGCGCAGCAGGTGTTGCAGGGAACGACGCTCCTGACGCAGGACCCCGATTTTGGAGTCTATCGGCTTACTTACTTTGTGGGTTATGTCGCGCGGCAATATTTGCTGGCATGTTTGCCAACTTATTTTTTCGGCCCAAGCCTGGGGGCGTTGCGCATCGGCACTTCTTTTATCTATATGGGTTCGTACCTGGCTTTCCTCTCGGCCCTAGCCAATTATTTCCGGACTCGCAAAGCGGCCAATCCCCTGCTGCTGGCCAGCTTTGCCGGCATGATGATTTCCCTGGGAGAATATACCCTGCTTAATGCCAGGGCCTTCGAGCAAACGACCATGCCGATTGGAGCCACGCTCTTGTTTTTGGCCGGGATATTTAACTTTTTGGTCCGCCCGACACCCTTTCGGACTTTTTGGGTGGCATGGTCCTTTGGCTTCTTTGCCGAAGGCTACACGCCGGGATTGGGCGCTTGGTGGATGGCTCTCGTTGTTTTGCTCTATCTTGTACTGCATCCGAAATATAGATACGGGGTTTTATGGGCGCCAATTGTCTATGGGGCTTGTTGCATGCTCGTTGCCTGCCTCTTGCTGCACACCTCGAACGCGCTTCTACCGAGATTTTATCTGGGGTCCTCCCACTTCACCGCTGTGGATTGGATATGGCACTACTTTCAGGGCTATCATGCCCTGTTGAGCCTCGAATCCTCGGTCCTGCCATGCCCGCTTGGCCTAGCCGCGCTGACCGTGCTTTATTTCAGTTTTAAATTCCGGGATTATAGATTTCCAGTCCTGTGCATATGGTGCATCGCGGTTGCTTTTGTGAGTTTGACCAGCCTGGGTTCCAATTTTAACCTCCCGCAATTTGATATTCACCGCGCGATGATCATCCTGCCTCCCCTGGCTGCGGGTGTTGTGCTTTTCTATCATGTCTACGGCTGGAAATTGGAGCCGGCCTCCCATAGAACGATCTTGGCCTGCGCCTGCCTCAGCATGATATATATGGCTTGCACAAGCATCCCGGTCCCGTTGACGATACGAACGTTTGTTTATCATCACGACATCAGCGACTCCGATGAAGCTCTCTATGAGATCGATTGCCTGAATTTTAATCCGAAGATGGAAAAGCTTAAAAAGCTCTATATAGTGCCTCCCTTGAGAATCGATGATTTGGAAGTCGGGCTGCAATATTTTGCGCCATCGGCCGTGGTCCTGCATGGGAATCCGCCGCCCGGCGAGAGGGAGCCGGGCACTTATCTACTTTCTTATCGCAGCGACAATCCGGAGGACAGGGTGCTCGACGTCATGATGCCCAGCAAGCACCCGCGCCCCTTTCTGCAACTAAAGCCGGAATGAATTTATTCAATCTCAAGGCCTGGCTTGGATCCTCATTGGCTTTCGGCACCAATAGGGGATATGGCAGCGCCAGTGGTAACGGGCCATGAACGTATGGCATTGAGCAGGCCCACCAAACTCGTCGTCAGACCCCACGCCATGGTTTGTTTGATGAGCATGTGCCGCAGTAGATACTCCTCGGAAAACAGGTCCCAATTGACATAAATAAGGCTGCAGGCAAGCGCGGAGATCGCCCACCATCGGGTGGGATTGGTGCTTAGCCGCAGGCGGAAAAGAAGCGGCAGGCAGAAGAGAAAAAAAACCAGGCCGTAATCGTTGTTGGCTCCGAGGGCGAACAGCGCGAGATAAAGGCCCGCGCCGAGACGAAAGGAATATGTTTCCCATTCCCATCGGGGTTCCGGTGACATTTTCGAGCTGAAACGCACCGCGGCGACGCCCACCGCCAGCAGAAAGAGGCTTCCCCAGAAAAACGCGGCGGCGAAGTCAGGTGGCCCGTTGGTAGGATTCATCTGGGCGAGCCAGAGGCCGCAGACCGCGCTGCCAAAAGTATAGAAGGGATAGTGCTGGGCGTGAGCGCTGATGACGGCCAGTTCGTTCCAGTTGCTTAACAAGTAAAGCAAGAGGAGGCCGAAAACGCCGGCCAGCCACGGGAATGTCTTTCGCCATGGTGGGGCGGCAAAGGCGAGAAAGGCGCCAACGGGATGAATCTTCAAGGCAGTTGTGAGAAGAATCAGGGCGGCGGAGGCGGCCGGCCAGCGGCGCAGGGCCAAGGCCGCGAGGATGAGCGGAAAGAGGACAAGATCGAGATTGCATCGTTCGACTCCGGTCATGATGGCGGGAGAAATCAGGAAGAGTCCCGTAAAGATTCCTTCGCACGAGGTTAACTTTCCCAAGAGGGCGAATGAGGAGCCGAAAAAAAGCAAAATGATGATCCATCCATACCCGATCACGGTGTCGCGGTTGAAACCTAGGGATTGAACATGGAGCCAGAGGCTGGGGTAGATGTAGGGCCGGTTCCAGGGATCGAAGGGATTGGGATCGCCGAGAGCTCGGCCTGCATCATGATTTTCAATTCCGGCCACGACATTGCGCAAATCGCCGAAATGAGGATCCATCGCGGGCACGCCCAACTCTTTCCAGACGTTGGTAAGTGAGGCTTGGAAGATGAAAACCGTCAGGCCCAAGAGCAGGAAATATCCGATGACAATACCCGCCGCGATGAAACGACCATCCGAGGATTTTTGAGACGAAGACACTTCCCAAGCTTGCTCATACCTTCATCCAAGTGCAAGCAGGCATGGGGCGGAGGGAGGAGCGCGCCATGCGGTGCTTGAGAGCTTAGGCCGGGGCGGGAAGGCCGGGCAGCATGCCTTCGTCGTCTTCCTTCGCCTTGACAGGAGGATTGACCGGAAGCGGTTCCTGGGGCGTCGGATTGGAGGGCGGCAAAAGCGGCGCGGGTGGCGGCGTCAACATGCGCCCGTGTTCGATGATGTCCCTGATGTGTTTGCCGTCGAGGGTCTCGTATTCGAGGAGCGCGGCGGTGATCTTTTCCATCGCGTCGCGATGGACGCTGATCAATTCCTTGGCTTTTTCGTAGGCGGTGCTGACCAGATGCAGGACTTCGGCGTCGATGGCCTCCGCCGTTTTCTCGCTATAACCACGCGAGCCGCCGACGTCGCGACCGAAGAAATTCATGGAGGAGTCGTCGCCGTATTGGATCATGCCGAGCTTGTCGCTCATGCCCCAGTCGCAGACCATCGCGCGCGCGGAATTGGTGGCCATCCGGATGTCCATCGCCGCGCCGCTGCAAACATCGCCCAGGAAGATTTCTTCCGCGACGCGGCCGCCCATGAGAACGACCAACTCGTCGAGCGCTTCAAGCTTCCAGAGGCTGATCTTGTCCTTTTCGGGCAGGAACATTGTTACGCCGAGGGACGGCCCGCGCGGGATGATCGACACTTTGTGAAGCGCGTCGGTATGCGGAAGAAGGACGTTGAGCAGCGCGTGGCCGGCCTCGTGGACGGCGGTCGCTTTCTTTTCTTCCTCGGTCATCGCCATGCTGCGACGCTCGCGGCCCCAGCGCACCTTGTCGCGGGCCTCTTCGAGTTCGGGCTGGGTGACCTCGTCCTTGTTGCGCTTGGCGGCAAGGAGGGCCGCTTCGTTGACGACGTTAGCCAGTTCCGCGCCGGAGTAGCCGGGCGTGCCGCGCGCGATGAGGCCGAGATCGACCGACTTGGCGATTTTCACGTTGCGGGTATGGACATGCAGAATCTGTTCGCGGCCCCGGACATCGGGCAGGTTCACGCGCACTTCGCGGTCGAAGCGGCCCGGGCGCAGCAGCGCGGGATCGAGCACGTCCTTGCGGTTGGTGGCGGCGATGATAATGACGCCTTCCTGCGTCTCGATGCCGTCCATTTCCACGAGCAACGCATTGAGCGTTTGCTCGCGTTCGTCGTGGCCGCCGCCCATGCCGGTGCCGCGGCTGCGACCCACGGCGTCGATTTCATCGATGAAAATCAGGCAGGGGGCGTTTTTCTTACCCTGTTCAAACATGTCCCTCACGCGGGAAGCGCCGACGCCGACAAACATCTCGACGAAGTCGGAGCCGCTGATGCTGAAGAAGGGAACGTCCGCCTCGCCCGCGATGGCCTTGGCCAGGAGGGTCTTGCCGGTGCCGGGAGGGCCGATCATGAGGACGCCCTTGGGGATGCGTCCGCCGAGGCGCTGGAACCGGCGCGGGTCCTTGAGGAACTCGACGATTTCGCTCAGCTCTTCCTTGGCCTCGTCGATGCCGGCGACGTCCTTGAACGTCACCTTGTTGCGGTCGCGGGTCATCATACGGGCCTTGCTCTTGCCGAAGCTGAAGGCGCTCTTGCCCGCCATGCGAATCTGCTGGCGGAAGAGGAAGTACATCACGCCGACGAAAAGAACGATGGGCAGGAAGTTGATGATAAGCGGCCAAATAATGTTGGTATTGTTCTGGGTCTCGATGGTCTTGGTATAGCCCAACTGTTTGATCTCGCTGTAGACGTAGGGATCCCACTGAAGATCGATCGGCACTTTGAAAGCGGCTCCCACTTCCGGAGCGCCGGGCACGGCGCTGACCGGCTTTTTGTAAGTGCCCGTGAGCGCGTGATTGCCGGTGGATTGATCGGGTTCGTCGACGATGGTATCGACCTTGCCCGCCTTGATCAGGTCAAATAGTTGGGCCTGAGTCATTTCCTGCTGCGCAATGCCGGGATGGGCCACGGTGTAATAGAGGGCGAGCATCATGCCCACCATCAGCAATGCAAGGATCAGCCCACGCCAATTCTGTTCGCTGCCGGGGCCGGAAGACGAACCATTGCTGTCGCCTTTACGAACGGGCGGCTTGCCGGAACTGCGATTAGGCTTGGGGAACTTGACTGGCGGGGGGGGCATATTTGATAAACCGTAACATGGGGGCCCGCTAATAGCAAACCCGGTATCAGGCGGTAATGATTTACGTTTTTGTCATGTTAGACCCGGATTGGTGGCTCGGACAACTTGGTGAGACCTTTGCGAAAGGGTCTCTTTCAAAATTCCGCCATTCCGGAGGAATGACTGAAAGTAGCCCTGCGATTTATCGCCGGGTTTGTCGGCGAGAACGAGCGAGATGCGTCCCATTGGAGACCTCTGCGAAACTCCTACTTTAAACGATCCGTCATCCCGAGCTTGTCGAGGGATCAGCTTCCGTGAGAGGTGCGATATTTTCCTGGGGCTGATCCTTCGACAGGCTCAGGATGACAGAATCCTAAAAGAGAGCCTTTTGCAGAGGGCTCAAGTGGTCCGGGCCACCCGATCTTTTTTTCATGTTTATCCACGCGGTTTCGCGTAAATTCGCCGATGTCATGGAACTGAGCGGCAACCTGTTGATCGCGCTGGTGTTTTTTGAATTGATCCTGGTCGTCGGACTGTGGGCTTTTTTCCGCCATCGGTACCGGCATTCCCTGCGGCAGATGAGCCGGTTGACCGGCCAGCTCGCCATCGGACAGCGGCCCAAGTCTTACTACATCGACGGGCCGCCGCTCGTCGCGCAGGTCTCCCGCCATCTGGAAAGCATCGGCGCGCGGCTCGAGGAGCTTCAGCGCCAGCAGCGCGAGGAGGACTTCAACTTAAACGTCCTTCTGGCGAACATGGTGGAGGGCGTGATGGTGGTCGATCAAAAGCATGAGGTGCGGCTGGTCAACGACGAGTTACTCAATCTTTTTGATCTCAAACAAAGTCCGCTGGGCCGCACCGTGCTGGAATCATTGCGCGAAGCCCGGGTCGAGACGATTGTCAACGAGACGATTCAGCGGGGCGAGCCGCGCCAGCAGGAGGTGGTCCTCGAAAGCACCGCGCTGGGGCTGCCTTCGCGTCATTTCGACATCAGCGTGGTGCCGATCCACGCCAAGAACGACGAGGTTCGCGGGGCGGTGGTCGTCTTCCACGACATCACCCGCATCAAGCAGTTGGAGGTCGTGCGGCAGGATTTCGTGGCGAATGTCTCGCACGAGCTTCGCACCCCGCTGGCCATTTTTCGCGGCTACCTGGAGACGCTCGCGGACGCGAAGAACCTCTCCGAGGAGGAGTCGCAACGAATCCTCGAAACGATGAAGCGCCACTCCAACCGGCTCAACGCCCTCGTCGAAGACCTGCTAGTCCTCACGCGCTTGGAATCCCGGAAGATGGAAGCCGAATACAGCAGCATCCGCGTCGATGGATTTTTTCGGCAATTGGCGCGCGACTGGGGAAACCGCACGAATTCCGGAGCGGCGGAACTCCAGATTGACGTGCCGTCCGATCTGCCGCCGCTGGAAGTCGATGCGCTGCGCCTGGAGCAGGTGATGTTTAATTTGCTGGAAAACGCCGTCGCCTATTCCAATCCGCCCCGGCGCATTGTTCTCTCTGCCGCCTTGCGCGACGGCCAGATGGAGGTGCGTGTGGCCGACAACGGCATCGGCATACCGCCGACCGACCTGCCCCATATTTTCGAACGCTTTTACCGGGTAGACAAGGGTCGCAGCCGCACCTCGGGCGGGACGGGGCTGGGGCTTTCCATCGTGAAGCATATCGTGCAGTCTCACGGCGGGACGGTTCACGCCGAGAGCGAAGTGGGGAAGGGTACGACGATTGTGTTGCGCCTGCCGATGAGACAGGGTGCGGAGGAATGAGATGTCATTCGTGGTAGTCGGCGCAGGCTCTGCGCCGATTTGGCAATCATTCGTGAAAAAAGCGCGGAGCCAGAAATCTGGTTCCTCGGTATTTTCAGTGGAATAGAGGGGAAAATGACGGAATTACCAAATTTTCCAAATGAACAGAATTTTGACAGGAAAACATGAAAGCATGAAGACATGAAAAGGCAGATGAGGAGGGCCCCCTCTTTTCTTCCCTTCCTGTTTTCATGATTTCATGTCTTCCTGTTAAAAAATTCCTTCCCTCCAATTTCGTTCATTTGGTGAATTTGGTAATTTGGTTATGCAGTACCTTTTTCCTATTCCACTATTTTTTGCGGTAGAACCTGATTTTTTGAGTTCCTTGAGGCGATTTTGGAACCCGCCTCTGGAGTATGACAAGCTGTTTTGGACATTCATAACGGATTTTTCATTGAAATTTGGGAAACAGGAACAGTCATACGGAAGCAATTAAAATGGCAGACTCAAAGTGGAATCCAAGCCCGCCAAGTGACTTCCATCCCCATTTTTATTTTTTTTCAGAGGGGAAAAAAAGATTTTAAGCGTTTTAGGCTTTGCAAGGCTAACGCCCTTGCCAAATTCATGGCATAATCGCGCCATGAAAGTCGATTTCATCTCTATTTTTCGCAAGTTCCACCTGAAGCCTCCAAGCGAATCCCATTCGCCTGATTCGCTCCATTCGCCTGATTCGGCTGATTCGCTTATTTTTTTTGCGTTCCTTGTGTTCTTTTGCGGCTAAACTGATTTTTTCATGCACGACCAAATGCCCGCCGCCCTGCCCAAACCGGCGCCGGGTCTTTTTTGGAATCCTTACCTGCAAATTTTTCTGACCGTGCTGCTGACCGCAGCGGCGCAAATCCTGCTGAAGGTCGGCGCCGACTACAGCGCCGCGAACGACACGTTCTGGAGCTGGCTCGGCCTGGCGGAGCTTGGCTCGGTCTGGACATGGCTCGGCATTCTCGCGTTTCTCGCAAGTTTCGGCGGCTGGCTCTACGCTCTCCGCTTTTTGCCCCTCAGCCTTGCCTTCGCCCTGACAAACGGCGTCCATATTTTTGTGCCCATCGGCTCGTGGTATTTCCTGGGCGAACACATCGGCACGCTTCGCGCGGGCGGCATCCTGGCCATCATCGTGGGCGTTCTGTTCTTGGCGCAATCGGTGGCGAAGGCGGAGGAAAAAGTATGAGCCTGCTTGCCTGGGTGCTGGTCATCATCTCGCAACTGGCGTTGGTGGCCGGTCAGATTTTCCTGAAGCGCGCGATGTCGCGCCGCGAACACGGAGGCGAGAAGGCGCGCGGCTGGATTGGCATGCTCACAATGGGCATCGCCACGATGACCGTCTGGTTCCTGCTCTGGCTCGGCGTGATGCACCAGGTCGAGCTGAGCAAGCTCATGCCTTTCGAGGGGATCAGCCCGCTGCTCATCGTGCTCGGCGCGGCGGCCTTTCTGCGCGAACGCCTGAACTGGCGCGGCTGGGCGGGCGTGATTTTGACCTGCCTGGGAGTCCTGCTCGTCTCGGCGAGCTGAGTTAGCCCGCGATCTCCGAGCGCGGCTACAGATTATGAGAGCCGCCCCAAATGCTTTGATTTCCTTTGAATCGAGAAAACTTTATCTATATAGATTCTGCCGAGATCCAGATTGAGCAATTACCGGTTAATAATGACCAACGGATGTGTAGTCGCATCGTTTTTCCGACCCTAGAGTCGACCGAAATTCAACGAACCGAACCTCTCGCCGACAGCACCGACCCTCCTTTCACCATTTCACGATTAAATATGGATTTAAAAAATAAGATCATAGCTAGTTACGCTTTGCTGATCGCCGGCATTGGGGCACTGGGGTTGATCGGTGGTCACGTCAAACTCCATGGAGCCTTCCGGGGCCTCATTGGTATTTTGAATGACAATTTCGGCATACTTGATTATCGTCCCCATCTTTGTCTTCAGTTGGATGGCCTCTCTCCTCATCTATCGGTTGAGCCGGTACGATGAGATCGAAATGAACGTTTAAGCTAATTTTTACCATGCAAATATTTGTCGCCGGAGAAAGCAACCCCAAGGAAACGCGAGTCGCGGTCGTGCCTGCGACCGTCGTCAAACTGATAAAGCTGGGTGCCCAGGTTGCGGTTGAATCGGGGTTGGGCAAGTCGATTAACTTTTCTGACCAGGATTACATTACGGCCGGGGCCACCGTCGTGGCCGATCGCAAAAAGGGCCTTGCGGAGGCGGACATGGTTCTGCGGCTCGGCAAGCCCGCTCTTGACGAGGTTGAGAGCGTCAAATCCGGTGCCGTCCATATTAGTTATCTCGAGCCCTTTACCGAGCCCGAGTTGCTCCAAAAGCTCGCGAAAGCGGGAGTCAGCGCCATTTGCATGGAGATGATTCCCCGTTCCACCATCTGCCAGAAGATGGATGCGCTTTCATCGCAGGCAAATCTCGGCGGATACGAAGCCGTCATCCTTGCCGCGCGTTATTCCAACAAAATTTTCCCGATGATGACCACGCCGGCGGGAACAATCCTGCCGTCGAAGGTATTCATCATTGGCGTCGGCGTCGCCGGCTTGCAGGCCATCGCCACCGCGAAACGGCTTGGCGCGAAAGTCACCGCCTACGACACGCGGCCCGTCGTCGAGGAGCAGGTCAAGTCGCTCGGCGCGCAATTTCTCAAGATTGATATCGGCGAAACCGGCCAGACGAAGGAAGGCTACGCGAAACCGCTCACCGAAGAGCAGATTCAGACGCAGCGCAACGCGATGAGAAAGACCTGCGGCGATTCCGACGTGGTCATCACCGCCGCGCAAGTTTTCGGACGCCGCGCGCCAATTTTGGTGACCGCCGATATGCTCAATGCCATGAAGCCCGGCAGCGTGGTCGTTGACCTCGCGGTTGAAACCGGCGGCAACGTCGAAGGCATCGCCTACGACAAGGTCATCGACCGCAACGGCGTTCAACTTGTCGGCATCACGAATCTGCCTGGACGCGTGCCGTTGCATTCGAGCCAGGTCTACTCCGCAAACCTTGTCGCGCTCGTCGAACAATTCTGGGACAAGAAGGAAAAAATCTTCGTCCTCAATGTTGAAGACGAAATCATCAAGGGCTGCCTCGTCACGCATGGCGGCAAGATCGTGAACGAAAAACTCGCAGCCGCCAAAACCAGCTAATAAAAACATATGGATTCCAACAGCATATTCATTTTCGTCCTCGCCGTTTTTGTCGGCATTGAGGTCATCTCCAAGGTGCCTTCGATGCTCCACACGCCGCTCATGTCCGGCACCAACGCCATTCACGGCATCATCTTGTTCGGCGGCATTCTCGTGCTGGCCAAGGCGGCTCCGAATGACCCGCTTGCGCTGACGCTCGGATTTATCGCGGTGGTTTTCGGTTCTGCAAACGTCTTCGGCGGCTTCATGGTCACCGACCGCATGCTTCAAATGTTTAAGAAAAAGAAATAAGTGAACTCACTCAACGCCTACTTCATCATTGGAATTTCAGTCTTCTTCATCCTCGGCATCAAGCTGCTCGCATCGCCGAAAACGGCGCGTATCGGCAACCTGGTCGCCGCCGCCGGCATGCTCTTCGCCCTGCTGACGCTGCATACGCCAGCAGGCGAGTACGTCTGGTCGGTCTGGACCTTTAATTACACGCTGATCGCCATCGCCACGCTCATCGGTCTGGCCATTGGCGCGTTCGGTGCCTACTCCGTCAAGATGACGGCGATGCCGCAGATGGTCGCCATGTTCAACGGGGCGGGCGGCGGCGCCGCAGCGCTCGTCGCGAGTTTGGAATTCATCAAGCCTGAGCAGCCGGGAAACATGCCGCTGTTCATCGCGATCTCCATGCTGTTCGCGACGCTCATCGGCTCGCTCTCCTTTTCCGGCAGCATCATCGCGTTCCTGAAACTTGAGGGAAAATTTGAAAAGCCCTATACGTTTCCCGGCCAGAACATCCTCAACGGCCTCATCCTGATCGTCATTCTCGGCCTGTGCGGCTGGCTGGCGTGCAACACCTCCGACAGCAACACCGCGACGGCGTTCATCATCGTGTTCGTTCTGGCGCTCTTCTTCGGCGTGGCGATGGTCATGCCCATCGGCGGCGCGGACATGCCGGTCGTCATCTCGCTGTTGAATTCCTTTACCGGCCTCGCGGTTGCCGCGGACGGATTTGCGATCAACAACATGGCGATGGTCGTCGCGGGCACGCTCGTCGGTTCCTCGGGCACGCTGCTCACGCTCCTCATGTGCAAGGCGATGAATCGCCCGGTCACGAACGTTTTGTTCGGCGCTTTTGGTTCCGGCGGCGGCGCGGGCGCGGCAGGCGCGACCGATCTCGCGGGCAGGACTGTCAAGCCGATCCAGGCCGACGAAGTTGCGGTGCTCCTGGCCTACGCGCAGCAGGTCGTCATCGTCCCCGGCTACGGCATGGCCGTGGCGCAGGCGCAGCATCAGGTCGCCGAGCTTTCCGACGAACTCGGCAAGCGCGGCGTGGAAGTCCGCTTTGCGATTCATCCTGTTGCCGGGCGCATGCCGGGCCACATGAATGTGTTGCTGGCCGAGGCGAACATCCCCTACGAGCAACTTTGCGAAATGGAAGCGATCAATCCCACGATGGACCGCGTCGACGTGTGTCTCGTCATCGGCGCGAACGACGTTGTGAATCCCGCCGCGCGCGAAGACAAGAGCAGTCCGATTTACGGCATGCCGATCATCGACGCCGACCACGCGAAGACCGTCATTGTGATGAAGCGCTCGATGGCCGCCGGTTTCGCGGGCATCGAAAATCTTCTCTTCTACAAGGACAACACGCGGATGCTCTTCGGCGACGCGAAAGCCTCGCTCAACGCCCTCGTTGCGCAGGTCAAGGCGAGCTAGACTTCTTGAGTTGAAGATGATCGAATTGAGATCCCCAGAGGGGGTGAAATTCCTGCGGAGTCAATTTCAACTCAAATAAGGCGCTCTTATCTCCTGCCATTCCGAGGTAAGACAAACTCATTTAGAATCCAAAAAACATACGGATTCGCGCCCATTTTCTCTAAAAGTTGACCAAAAAAAGTTGAGCTTTCGACAAGCAAGGTGGGGCATCGGGTTTTGGGAACTTTATAGTGGCCACTGTGAAGCAAACTTATTTCAACATCAGGTTCTCATTAGAGAATTGTTTCCTGATTTGATGTTTTCGCCCACGTTGCTTCTCATTTGAAAGGATCGCAGAATGCATATAAAGGCCGTCAAACCCCCGCTGCCTTCGCAAGATAAGCGCTGGAAAATCATCGATGCGAAGATGCGCAAGCTCGGATACCAGTCCCACGCTCTCATTGAAACCCTCCATGCCGTCCAGGAATCGTTCGGCTTTTTGGAGGAAGACGCCTTGCGGTGGGTCGCCAAATCGCTCCGTGTGCCGCCCAGCAAAGTTTACGGCGTGGCGACCTTCTACAATTTCTTCACGCTGAAACCCCAGGGCGCACACACGTGCGTTGTTTGTCTTGGAACCGCGTGTTATGTGAAAGCCTCGGGCCACATTCTCGAAGCCATCGAGAAGTTCGCGCAGATCAAGCCGGGCGAAACGACGCCGGACAATCAATTGTCGCTGCTGACGGTGCGTTGCATTGGCGCGTGCGGAATCGCCCCGGCGGTTGTTTTTGATGGCAACGTCTCCGGGCGGCTGACGTCCGAGAACGCGATCGAAAAATTGAAAGGATACATCCATGCTTCTTGAAGAACTCAACGCAATGGCGGACAAGGAAAAAGCCGCGCGCAAGCAGATCCGCATCCGCTGCTGTATGTCGGCGGGTTGTATGTCGTCGCAATCGGCCGAAATCAAACAGGCGCTCGACAAGGCCGTGGCCGATCGGCAATTGGGCGAGCAAGTCGAAGTGGTGCGGGTTGGCTGCATGGGACTCTGCGGGCAGGGGCCGCTGGTCAGCATCGATCCCCAAGGCGTGCTTTACGAGCAGGTGACGCCGGAAAACGCGGGCTCGATTGTCGACGCGCTGGCCGGTGGAACGGCTTACGCGCAGCAGGGCGACCCGAAGAATCCTTTTTTCACCCGTCAACTTGCAGTCGTCAGCCGCAACGGCGGACGGATCGATCCGGAACGCATCGAGGCCTACATCGAAGCCGGAGGCTACGGCGCGCTTCATCACGTTTTGCATGAGTTGACGCCTGCGCAAGTGGTCGATGCGATCACCAAGAGCGGTCTTCGCGGACGCGGCGGCGCCGGTTTCCCGACGGGCCTGAAATGGGCGACGGTTGCGAAATCGAAAGGCGACCGAAAATACGTCATTTGCAATGGAGACGAGGGTGATCCGGGCGCGTTCATGGATCGCAGCGTGCTCGAAAGCGATCCGCATGCGGTGATCGAGGGCATGGCCATCGCGGGCTACGCAGTCGGCGCGAGCCACGGCTATCTTTATGTCCGGGCCGAATATCCGCTGGCGATCAGCCGGCTGCAGATTGCGATTCGCCAGGCCAAGCAACACGGTTTGCTGGGCGAGGGACTGTTTGAGTCGACCTTTAATTTCAACGTCGAGATTCGCATCGGTGCGGGCGCTTTTGTCTGCGGCGAAGAGACCGCGTTGATGGCCTCCATCGAAGGCCGTCGCGGCCAGCCGCGGCCCCGTCCGCCATTCCCGGCGGAGAGCGGATTGTGGGGTTGCCCGACGCTGATCAACAACGTCGAGACCTTCGCGAACATCGTTCCGATCATCAGCCAGGGCGCGGAATGGTACGCAGGTCTCGGCACGGAAAAGAGCAAGGGGACGAAGGTCTTCGCCCTGACCGGAAAAATTCGCAACAACGGCCTGATCGAAGTTCCGATGGGCATCACGATCCGCGAGATCGTCGAGGATCTCGGCGGCGGAGCGCCCGACGGCACGCAGATCAAGGCGGTGCAGACCGGCGGACCCTCGGGAGGCTGCATCCCGGCGAAGCTGTTTGATACCCCCGTCGATTACGATTCGCTGATGAAGGTCGGCTCGATCATGGGATCGGGCGGCATGGTCGTCATGGACGACAGCACGAACATGGTCGACGTCGCCCGTTTCTACATGCAGTTCTGCATGGAGGAATCGTGCGGCAAGTGCATCCCCTGCCGCGCCGGCACGGTGCAGATGTACAATTTGCTGACCAAGATTCTCGACCGCAAGGCGACGCTCAAGGATTTGGAATCGCTCGAAGAGCTTTGCGACATGGTCAAGCACACGAGTCTTTGCGGACTCGGCCAGACCGCGCCGAACCCTGTCATCAGCACGCTGCGCTATTTCCGCAATGAATATCTCGCCCTGCTCCAGCCGGAGCCTGGAGAAGAAAACGCATCTCACAATGGACACATCACCGAGTCGGCAACGACCCGCTAATCACGAACTCATATGGCTGTAAAAACCCTGACAATCGACGGCAAGGCGGTCAGCGCCGACGAAAACGACACGATTCTCCAGGCCGCGACGGAGGCCGGAATCAAAATCCCAACGCTTTGCCATTTGGACGGTCTGGGTGATGTGGGCGCGTGCCGCCTGTGCATCACCGAAGTGGCAGGCAGCAACAAACTCCAGCCGGCCTGCGTCACCAAAATCGCGGAGGGAATGGAAGTCAAAACGAATTCCGAGCGGATCCAGAAATACCGGATCATGATCCTGGAGCTGCTCTTTGCGGAACGAAATCACGTCTGCGCGGTTTGCGTGGCGAACCGGCATTGCGACCTGCAAAAGCTCGCCGCTGATGCCGGAATGATGCATGTCCGCTTCCCATATCAATATCCTCAAGCCGCGGTTGATGCGTCCCACGACTGGTTCGTGGTGGACCACAACCGCTGCATTTTGTGCACGCGATGCGTGCGAGTCTGCGATGAAGTCGAAGGCGCGCACACATGGGACGTCATGGGTCGCGGGGCCGGGTCGCGGGTCATCACCGATCTCAATCAACCATGGGGCACTTCGGAGACGTGCACGAGCTGCAGCAAATGCGTGCAGGTCTGCCCGACGGGTGCCTTGTCGAGCAAGGGGAAGTCGGTCGCTGAAATGGTCAAGAAGCGCGACTTCGTTACCTATCTCGTGCAAACGCGGGAGGAAAGACTATGAGCAAGATACGCTTCGCGACGGTTTGGATGGACGGCTGTTCGGGCTGTCACATGTCCTTTTTAGATATGGACGAACGGCTGCTGGAAATCATCAAGCACGTCGATATCGTCTACAGCCCGCTGGTCGACACAAAGGAATATCCCGAAAACGTGGATGTGGTTTTGATCGAAGGCGCGGTGAGCAGCGAGGAGGATTTGGTAAAAATCCTCAAGATTCGCAAGCACACCAAAGTGCTCATTTGCCTCGGCGATTGCGCGGTGACTTCCAACGTGCCGGGCATGAGGAACCGTTTCAAGGTGGAGGACGTCGAGCATCGCGCCTACATCGAAAACGCGCAGAACAACCAGCAAATTCCGCGCGACGTCATCCCGCGCCTGCTGCCGCATTCGCGGCCCGTGCATGAATTCGTCAAGGTCGACCTCTTCATACCGGGATGTCCGCCGGAAGCCGATACGATCTTCTTTGCGCTCACGGAACTCGTCGCGGGCCGGATGCCCGATCTCACCGGAAAAACCCATTTTGGATCCTAATCACCATGCCTAAACAAATCCTCATCGACCCCGTCACGCGTATCGAAGGGCACTCCAAAATCACGATCCATATCGATGACAATGACGAAGTGCAGGACGCGCAATTTCATGTCACCCAGTTCCGCGGATTCGAAAAATTCTGCGAAGGCCGCCCCTTCAGCGAAATGCCGGCGCTGACCGGCCGGACTTGCGGCATTTGCCCGGTGAGCCATCTCATCGCCTCGGCGAAAGCCTGCGACGCGCTGCTTGCGGTTGAGATTCCGCCCACGGCGGCCAAGCTGCGCCGCATCATGAATCTGGCGCAGATCGTCCAGTCCCACGCATTGAGTTTCTTTCATCTCTCCTCGCCCGACCTGCTTTTCGGCATGGATGCGGAGCCGGAGAAACGGAACATCGTCGGCGTGATCGAATTGCGCCCGGCGCTGGCCAAGGACGGCATCGCGCTGCGCAAATTCGGACAGGAAATCATCGCCATGCTCGGCGGCAAGCGCATTCACCCGGCATGGGTTGTGCCCGGCGGCGTCAGCGATCCGCTTGATTCCAAAATGCGCGAGGAAATGCTGGCTTCCATTCCGGAAGCGCTCGCCATCGGACAGCGGACGCTCACCTGGTTCAAGGGGTTGCTTGAGCAGTTTCGCGACGAGATTCGCACGTTCGGTAATTTCCCCAGCATGTTCATGGGACTCGTCACACCGCAGGCCAACGGCGAACATAACGCGCTGCTGGATCACTACGACGGCAAGCTCCGCTTTGTCGATGCGTCGGGGAACATCGTCGCGGATCAGATTAATCCGGCGAAATATGGCGATTACATCGCCGAATCGGTGGAATCGTTCAGCTATCTCAAGTCGCCCTATTTTAAATCGGAGGGTTATCCCAACGGCATCTATCGCGTTGGCCCGCTGGCCCGTCTCAATATCATCGACAGGCCCGGCACTCCGATTGCCGACAAGGAATGGACTGAATTCCGTGCGCTGCGTCGCGGCGTGATTCTGAGTTCCTTCCATCAACACTATGCGCGCCTGATCGAGATCATCTACGGCATTGAGATGATCGAGCAGCTTTTGAACGAGCCCGACATTCTCGACAAGAACGTCCGCGCCATCGCCAAGCCGAGCCGGTCCGAGGGCATCGGCGTTTCCGAGGCGCCGCGCGGCACGCTCATGCATCACTACAAGATCGATGAGAACGGCCTCATCACCTGGGTGAATATGATTATCGCCACCGGCCACAATAACCTTGCGATGAATGCCAGCGTCAAGCAGGTCGCGCAGCATTATGTGAAGGCGAGCCGGCTTCAGGAAGGCATGCTCAACCGGGTCGAGGCGGTCATCCGCAGTTACGATCCCTGCCTGAGCTGCTCCACCCACGCCCTGGGCCAAATGCCGCTGCATATCCAGCTTTTGGGCACCGACGGCAATGTGTTGGACGAGGTGAAAAGATAATGAGCCGCCGCAAGCTTGTCATCGGCTACGGCAATTCACTGCGCGGCGATGACAGGCTTGGTTGGGAAGTAGCCAGGCGTCTCGCCACCGGTATCACGGACGAATCGGTGACGATCATGTCCGTGCACCAGTTGACGCCGGAGCTGGCCGAGCCGGTCAGCAAGGCCGGTATGGTGATTTTCGTCGATGCCTCCTGCGAAGGCGCGCCCGGAACGTGGAAATGCGAGGAAATCGCCCCGGCCCCCGCCGCCACCGATCCGCTCGGACACCACTTCACCATTCCCGGCTTGCTCGCCTACGCGCGCGCGATTTTTGGCGGCAACCCCGAGGCGTATGTTGTTTCCGTGGCAGCTGAATCTTTCGATTGCCGGGATGCTCTTTCCGTAAGCGTCGAAGTGGCGCTTCCGCAAATTGTGAGTTACATTCGCGGCAAGATCGGCTGTCCGAACCCCATTTCCGAATGACTGATGCGTTAATATTCCCTGGACTAAGTGCCGAATTGTCCCGGTGATAGTGAGTGGAAATTATTTTCTGAAAGGAATCCCATGTGTTTGGCTGTGCCCGGAAAAATTTTAAGCGTCGCCGGAGATGATTCCATCGAGCGCACCGGACGTGTCAGTTTTGGCGGCATCATCAAGGAGGTCAGCCTGGCATTTACGCCCGAGGCCGTTCCCGGCAACTACGTCATCGTTCACGTCGGGGTTGCGCTCAATGTTTTGGATGAGGCCGAGGCCAACAAGGTTTTCGATTACTTGCGACAAATGGGCGAGCTTGCCGAGCTTGAGGACGCATCCGCCAGCCCATGAAATTCATCGATGAGTACCGCGACCGCGAAGGCGCTGAGCGTTGCGCCCGCGCGATTGCCAAAATAACCACTCGGCCTTGGACGATCATGGAAGTGTGCGGCGGCCAGACCCACGCCATCGTGAAATTCGGCATCGACGAATTGCTCCCGAAGGACGTCACGCTCGTCCATGGGCCGGGCTGCCCCGTCTGCGTCACGCCGCTGGAGCTGATCGACAAGGCCGTCGAAATTGCCTCGCGCCCCGACGTCATTTTTTGCTCGTTCGGCGACATGCTTCGCGTGCCGGGCAGCAAGCGCGACTTGCTCGCGGTGAAGTCGACCGGCGGCGACGTGCGCATTGTCTACTCCCCGCTTGATGCGGTGAAAATCGCGGCGGAAAATCCCAACCGCCAAGTTGTCTTCTTCGCAGTCGGTTTTGAAACCACCGCGCCGGCGAACGCCATGGCCGCTTTCCAGGCCCGGCAAAAAGGCATCAAAAACTTTTCGCTCCTCGTCTCGCACGTTCTCGTTCCCCCAGCCATCGAAGCCATTCTCTCGTCGCCGCACAATCGCGTGCAGGGATTTCTCGCCGCCGGGCATGTTTGCGCCGTCATGGGCTACACCGAATATTTTGCCATCGCGGAAAAATATCATGTGCCCATCGTGGTCACGGGATTCGAGCCGATCGATATTTTGCAGGGGATTTTTTCGTGCATCCAACAACTCGAAAAGGGACTTTTCCAAGTTGAAAACTCCTACGCGCGCGCCGTGCAGCTCGATGGAAATGAGCCCGCGCAGAAAATGATCCACGAAGTCTTTCACGTCATTCCCCGCAAATGGCGCGGTATTGGCGAGATTCCGTACAGCGGATTTGGACTCACGGAAAAATACAGCGAATTCGATGCTGAAACGCGCTTTGGCGTGGCCGATTACACTACGGAGGAATCGACCGATTGCATCAGCGGCCTGATTTTGCAGGGAATCAAAAAGCCCGCCGACTGCCCCGCCTTCGGCACAGTCTGCACGCCCGAGCATCCGCTCGGCGCAACGATGGTCTCGACCGAAGGCGCATGCGCCGCCTATTACCGGTATCGCAGATGACCACTTGTCATCCTGAGCTTGTCGAAGGATCAGTTCCCTCGTTCCCAAGTTGTACTTGGGAACGTCTCCTGTTCCCTGCGAAATTTCATTTCGCGGCGACTGGATTTCTTTGAGTCCTTTGTGTTCTTTTGTGGCTAATTAAAATATGAATCCCGAATTTTCCATGGCTTGTCCGCTGCCCATCGCCAACTACCCCAACGTCGTCATGGCCCATGGCGGCGGTGGGCGGCTCATGCAGCAATTGATCGAGGGCATTTTCGTCCCCGCTTTCAGCAACGACCTTCTTTCGCAACGCCACGACGGCGCGGTCTTTTCCTTGGGCGGCAAACGGCTCGCCTTCACCACTGATTCCTATGTGGTGCAACCGCTTTTTTTCCCCGGCGGCGATATCGGCACCCTTGCGGTTGACGGCACCGCGAACGATCTCGCCATGTGCGGCGCGCGACCGCTCTATCTCAGTTCCGGATTCATCATCGAGGAAGGCCTGCCGATGGAGACGCTGTGGCGCATCGTTTTGTCGATGAAGCAGGCCGCGGAATTGGCGGGAGTGCAGCTCGTCACGGGCGACACGAAGGTCGTCGACAAGGGCAAAGGCGACGGCGTTTTCATCAACACGTCGGGCATCGGCATCATCGAGCATGATCTCGTCATCAGTCCCGCCAGCGTCAGGCCCGGCGACGCCGTCTTGATCAGCGGTGATGTTGGCCGGCATGGCATCACCATCATGTCCGTCCGCGAGGGGCTTCAATTTGAAACGACCATCGAGAGCGATTGCGCGCCGCTGTGGAGTCTCGTCCACGCTCTGCTCGACAACGGAATCGCGGTCCACTGCCTTCGTGACCTGACGCGTGGCGGTCTCGCCAGCGGCCTCAATGAAATCGCGCAGGCGGCAGGTTTGGGAATCGAGATCGACGAGAGGGCCGTGCCGGTTCAGGAGGAAGTCCGCGGCGCGTGCGAGATTCTCGGCTTCGACCCGCTCTACGTCGCGAATGAAGGCCGCTTCATCGCGTTTGTCCCCGAGGAGCAGGCCGCGCGCGCGCTCGAAATTCTGCGCGCAAATCCGCTCGGCGCCAACGCTGCCCGCATCGGCGCCGTCGCCGCCGCGAGTCCCCACCCCGTCGTAACCCTCAAAAGCCAGATCGGCGCGACCCGCATCCTCGATCTTCTCAGTGGCGAGCAATTACCGCGTATTTGCTAACCAGGCCCGCCGGCGTCTTTTCCTCGCCGTTTCCCCTGGGCTGGACGCGCCAGGGCTTGCGCAAGCAGTGACCGGTGGTACAACGTTCAGGATGAATCTAATGGCAAAGTTGGCCGTCGCTTTGATCTCGTTCGCGCCGTTCCTCACAGTTGAGGCAAAGGCGATGTCGCTCGACGACTTTGCAAGAATGAACTTTGATGATGAGGCCACATATGTGGCTCTTCTTGTTGAAGGATCGGCGAAAATGTTAAAGGCCAACGGGCAACCCGACCAAGCCCGCAAGGCCATCACGCTTTTTCACGATTCCAGCAAAAACGGTGGAGTGGCCCAGCTTGCATCCAATCTCAAGACGATAAACGCCTTGAACAAGAGAAATGCAATTAACCCCAATAACCGCGCGCCCGTGTATCAAATCGAGGACGCCATGGAATTAACGCTCAAGGATGCTGGAATTATCGTGCCGACCAGCTACCTGCTGAGCATCAACCAGAATTTCAGGCCGTCCGGGCCGCCTCGCGCCATCACCACGGCCCAGTGAGCAATCGCCCTGCCTGGATTAGCGCATGAAGAGGACGGAAAAGCCCCAAATCGCACCGAACGCGCCTCCCAAAACACCCACGACCGAAACCCAGTGTGGAATGCTCAACGGCCCAATCTGTATCGACCAGCCTTTAACCAGCCGAACGATGTGTGCCAGTGCAATCACGGAGAAGACCACGGCGGAAAAAATCACGAAGTATGTGCTGCAAGTTGGCATATGGAATCCATAGGACTGGGCAGAGCGATATACAAGAACATTGTGCGTAAACGGGGTCGACTTTGGACACTTACCGTAAAATAGGTCAGGCCAGCGGACGCATCTGGCGGCGACTCTCCAAGGGAAGGCGCCGTCGCGAGGGCCCGCGACGGCTACCGGGAAAAGGTGCCACGCATTTTTTAGGCAAACCAAAGCCAAACAAGCCCTCGAATGCCACTATCCCCATGGCGAAATCATGCGATAATCTTCCTCATGAAATCGCAGTCTCGCCTCAACTCCCCATTTTCCGCCCGTATTTTTGTGTGGAAAGCGCTATGATTCGCCAACGATTCCGCGAGCGATCAGCTCAGCAAGGAGCATCTGCACGTTCACGATTTTCACGCCGTGAACTGTTTTGCCAAACAGAGGTCCGAAATCCTTTTTGTCGCCTGTGAGCAGATAATCAGCGCCTCCGGCAATCGCTCCGCTGAGGATGGGTTGGTCTTTCTCTGCGAGCCTTGCTCCAGTGTCGAACAATCGAAGCGGAATCATTTCCATGGACGCCACGAACTTCTCATGCGCGACAAGGCGTTTCGGCTGCTTTGCCGCGATGTTTCGCTCCGCCTCGGCCTTCGCATAGGCGTTCGTGAGAAAAACAGCGTGGTGCTGCAATTCACCAAGGAATTCCGCAAGATGGCTTTTATGGAAAGACGCGGAGAAAAGAATGTTGGCGTCGAGAAAAATTCTCATCGGGCTTTGCGCCAGCGGAATTTCCCGCCCGCCAGCGGTGCCTCATTCATTCGTTGAAACTCAGCGACCCGCGCCGTGGAGTAAATTTCCACAGGCATGACAACCCCTGCGCGAAGGACGGTTTTCCCTTCCTCGTCCATGTCCACGATAAGCTGGCCGCCGCGTGTCACGCCGAGTTTTTCGCGCACTTCTCTGGGCAGTGTAAGTGCGCCGCGTTCATTGACTGTAATGACTTTGGTCACGCATGCAGTATAACAGTATTACAGGAATCCTGAAAGGGTGAAAAATGGGATAGGCAGAATTAGCGATTATCGGGGATCGCTTCCTGTTGCCTATGGCGACCCGGGCAACACACGCACGCGTGGCGTACCCGGGCCACCCGAGGGGAAGGCACCCGCGCAAGGGCCTGCGCGGGCTACCAGAATGAACTGATCCTTCGACAGGCTCAGGATGACCAATTACACGTAGCTCTTGTAGTCGGGCTGGTACATCTGGGCTTTGATGTGCTCGGTCAGATTCTTCGGGCGCGGTTCCTGGGCAAAGCCGCAGTTGTAGGCGATTTCCGCCACGGCTTCTGCAATGGCGGCGGAGACTTCGCGAATCTTGGTGAGCGGGGGATAAACCCGGCCCAAGGCGAGGTCTTCTTCGCTGACGAGGGTGGCAAGGGTCCGGGCTGCGGCGAGGAACATTTCGTTGGTGACGAATTTGCTCCTGGAGGCCAGGACTCCGAGGCCGACGCCGGGGAAGATGTACGAGTTGTTGCCTTGTCCGGGGACGAAGCTCGTTCCGTTGACCGTCAGGGGCTTGAAGGGGCTGCCACTGGCGAAGATCGCGCGGCAATCGGTGAAGCGGTAGGCTTCCTCGGCGGTGCATTCGGCCTGCGATGTAGGGTTGGAGAGCGCGAACACGATAGGGCGTTCGTTGATCTGGGCCACGCGGCGCAGGATCGCCTCGGTAAAGGTGTTGGGCTGTCCAGACACGCCAATGAGAGCCGTGGGCTTGAACTCATTGATGATGTCCATGGAGTCGGTCATGGGCGCGTGATCGATGGCGAAGGGGATTTTGTGTTCGGCCAGGTCCTTGCGGCTCTTGACCACGAGGCCCTTGGAGTCGATGAACCAGCAACGGCTGAGAGCCTCTTCTTTGGTCAGTCCATCTTCCACGAGGGCTGCGACCGTAAGATCGGCGATGCCCGTTCCGGCTTCGCCCGCGCCGAAGAACAGAAGGCGTTGTTCCTTGAGTGATTTTTTGGTGATTCGCAGGGCGGAGAAGACGCCGCTGAAAGCGATGGAGGCCGTTCCCTGGATGTCGTCGTTGAACGTGCAGATCTTGTCCTGGTATTTTTTCAGGAGCCGGAAGGCGGTATGGTTGGCAAAATCCTCGAACTGGATCAGCGCATTGGGAAACACCTTGCCGACGGCGGTGATAAATTCGTCAACGAGGGCGTCGTAAGCCGCGCCGCGGACACGGCGCTGCTTGAGGCCGAAATAGAGCGGGTCATTGAGCAGCTTTTCGTTTTCAGTGCCCACGTCGAGGGTCACCGGCAGGCAGCGCGTCGGGTGAATGCCCGCACACGCGGTGTAGAGGGAGAGCTTGCCGACGGGGATTCCCATGCCGCTCGCGGCGAGATCGCCGAGGCCGAGGATGCGCTCGCCGTCGGTGACGACGATCACGCTGATTTCATCCGAGTGCCAATTGCGCAGCACTTTTTCCATGCGCCCGGCGTCGTTGGCGGTGACGAAAAGACCGCGCGGACGGCGGAAGATGTTCCCGTATTCCTGGCACGCCTTGCCGACTGTGGGCGTGTAGATCAGCGGCATGATCTCATCGAGATGTTCCGTGGCCAGTTTGTAGAAAAGCGTTTCGTTGCGGTCCTGAAGCGCGATGAGGAAAATGTATTTTTCGAGGTCGGAGGTCTTTTGCCTCAAGTTGCCCAAGACACGCTCCAATTGGACGTCTTGAGTGTTGACCATCGGCGGAAGAAGGCCGCGCAGACCGAGTTCGTCTCTTTCTTTCTCCGTGAAGGCTGTTCCCTTATTGAAAATGGGGTCGTGAAGGAGTTCGATGCCGGATGGAAACTTTTTCGGAGGGGTAGTCATATAAGTTGGGGTTCTGTGTTGGTGGCCTTGGAATTAGCGAATAGATTGAGTCTACAATGAGAATAGAGGCCGCATCTCATCGCCTATTGGCCAATACTATGCCGATATTGCGACATTTTTAACTGAATGAGTCGACAATTCGCGGCTGTTTCAGGTTCTTTTTCCTGATTGCACGGGGTCGTTTGGTTTTTTGCCAAGAAACAGCAAGTATTGCGCAAGATCGGTGAAGATGGTCGCAAGCAAAGCGATTAGCTTCATCCCGCAGCCTCGACCACGGGGCTCGCACTCAGATGATCCCCACCGCACCAACCCCTTGATCCTATTGATCTCCTTTATATATGACTACCACACGACCCTCTAACATCGAAGATGCTTACGACATCCTGGGCCACCGCCGCCCCGTGCTCGACACCATGCTCGCCCCCAAAACGGTCGCCGTTATCGGCGCCAGTGAGAAGGCCGAAAGCGTCGGACGGATTCTTATGGAGAACTTCAGGGATGAGGCGTTTAAAGGCACCGTCTATCCGATCAATCCGAAAAGCCCGACCATTCTGGGAGTGCCGGCTTACACGAATGTTGGAAAGATTCCGGTGCCGGTTGATCTCGCCATCATTTGTACGCCTGCGAAAACGGTTCCGGGATTGATCACGGAGTGCATCGAGGCGGGCATCAAGGGGGCCATTATTCTCTCGGCTGGTTTCAAGGAAATCGGCGCGGAAGGCGTCGAGCTCGAGCGGCAGATTCTCGATCGCGCCCAACGGGCCAAGATGCGGATCATTGGGCCGAACTGCCTGGGAGCGATGATTCCGAGCGTCGGAATGAACGCGACTTTCGCCAAACCGATGGCGCGCGCCGGCAGCGTCGGGTTCATCAGCCAGAGTGGCGCTTTGTGCGCCGCGGTGCTCGATTGGAGCATTGCTCATAATGTTGGATTCAGCTCCTTCATTTCCATTGGCTCCATGCTCGATGTCGGTTGGGGCGATCTCATCCATTATCTGGGCGATGATCCCAACACTCGCAGCATCGTCATTTATATGGAGACCATCGGTGACGCGCGGGCATTCCTGTCCGCCGCGCGCGAGGTTTCCCTGACCAAGCCGATCATCGTGCTGAAGGTCGGCCGCACCGCCGCCGCCTCGAAGGCCGCCGCCTCGCACACCGGTTCGCTGACCGGAAGCGACGAGGTTCTCGAAGCCGCTTTTCGCCGGGTCGGCGTCCTGCGCGTCAGCGCCATCGCCGATCTCTTCAACATGGCGCAAGTCCTGGGCATGCAACCGCGTCCCAAGGGCCCGCGTCTTTCCATCGTCACGAACGCGGGCGGTCCTGCGGCGCTGTCGACCGACGCCCTGATTATTGAGGGCGGCGAGATTGCGCAATTGTCCGAGGAGACGTTCAAGTCACTCAACGACTTTTTGCCACCCTTCTGGAGCCACAACAACCCGATCGACGTCTTGGGTGATGCGGATGCGGTGCGTTACGCCAAGGCCGTGGAAATTGCGGCCAAGGATGAGGAAAACGACGGCGTCATGGTCATTCTCACGCCTCAGGCGATGACGAAGGCCGTCGAGACGGCCGAATTGCTGTCGAAGATTTCGATTCCGAGGGACAAGCCCATTCTGACGGCATGGATGGGCGGATCGCAGGTGAGCGCGGGAGCGGAAATCCTGCGGCGCAACGGCATTCCCTGCTACGGGTATCCGGACACCGCCGCGCGCGCCTTCGCTGCGATGTGGCGCTATAGCCACAATCTGCGTTCGCTCTACGAAACGCCCAATCCCACGCTCGAATCAAGCGGCTACCAGACCAATCGCGTTTATGTCGAGGAGATCATCCAGACGGCCCGCAAAGAAGGTCGCACGATCCTGACCGAATACGAGTCCAAGCATATCCTGGCGGCTTACGGCATCCCGACCGTCCTGACCCAGATTGCCAAGACCGAAGACGAAGCGGCGGAGATCGCCGAGCGGATCGAGGGGCCGGTTGTCCTGAAAATATTCTCCGAAACGATTACCCACAAGACGGATGTCGGCGGAGTGAAACTCAACCTCAAGGGCACGGAAGCCGTGCGCCGCGCCTATCGTGAAATTGAATCCGCCGTGCTGGAGAAACACAGCAAGGCCGATTTCCTCGGCGTGACCGTCCAGCGGATGGTCAAGATGGAAGACAGCTACGAGCTGATTCTCGGAAGCAGCATCGATCCCCAGTTTGGCCCCGTGTTGCTTTTCGGCATGGGCGGACAACTTGTCGAGGTGTTCAAGGACCGTTCGCTTGGCCTGCCGCCGCTCAACGCGACGCTCGCGCGCCGCATGATGGAGCAGACGAAAATCTACACGGCGCTCAAGGGTGTTCGCGGACGCAAGCCGGTCAACATGAAGGCGCTGGAGGACGTGCTCGTGCGCTTCAGTTACCTCGTTGCCGAGCAACCCTGGATCAAGGAAATCGACATCAACCCGCTTTTGGTTTCAGCCGACGATATGACGTCGCTTGACGCCCGCGTGGTGCTCCATGAAGCCAAGTCGGATGAAAAGGACCTGCCCAAGCTCGCCATCCGGCCCTACCCCACGAAGTACGTCACTGACTGGAAATTAAAGGACGGCTCGCCGGTGAAGATCCGCCCGATCCGACCGGAGGACGAACCGCTGATGGTCGAATTCCACCGGAACCTCTCGGAAACGACGGTCAACCAGCGCTACATGGGAATGTTGCAGCTCGAAGAGCGGATCGCCCACGAGCGTCTGACCCGCATCTGCTTTACCGACTACGACTGCGAAATTCCGCTGGTGGTCGATTACAAGCGCCAGGATGGATTCCACGAAATTCTCGGCGTCGGGCGCTTGAACAAAGTGCACGGCCTCGATGAAGCCATCTTTGCCATCGTCATCAGCGATCCCTGGCAGAACAAAGGCCTCGGGACCCAGCTCCTGCAATTACTCGTGAGGATGGGCCTGCAGGAAAAACTGAGCCGGATCACCGGACACATGCTGCGGGACAACGAGGGCATGAAGCGTCTTTGCGAACGGGTCGGATTCAAAGTGACCACCGACAAGGCGCAGGGTGGATACAAAGCAGAAATGGATCTATGAAAACTCAAGAAACGAATGTTGTGGCAAAGGAACAAAATCAAGTGAACGGGGCCTCGAACGGGGCTGCGAAGAAGGCGCACTTCAAGACGTTTGACGCGAACGAAGCGGTGGGGCGCGTTGCCTATGCCGTGAGCGAAGTCATCGCCATCTATCCCATCACCCCGGCGTCGCCGATGGGTGAATGGGCCGACGCATGGTCCGCCGCAGGCAAGAAAAACCTCTGGAAAACGGTTCCGTCCGTGATCGAGATGCAGAGCGAAGCCGGCGCCGCCGGCGTCATTCATGGCTCGTTGCAAACGGGCTCGATGAGCACAACTTTCACGTCGTCGCAGGGCCTGCTTCTGATGATTCCCAACATGTACAAAATCGCGGGCGAACTTACGCCTGCCGTGTTCCATGTCGCGGCGCGCGCGCTTGCCGCGCAGGGACTTTCCATTTTCGGCGATCACGCCGACGTCATGGCCGTGCGCCAGACCGGCTGGGTTTTGCTCTGCTCCGCTTCGGTTCAGGAAGCGCAGGACTTGGCGGTCATTTCCCACGCGACCACGCTCGAAAGCCGGATTCCTTTCATGCATTACTTCGACGGGTTCCGCACCTCGCACGAAGTCTCAAAAATCGAAATCGTTTCCGACGATGTCATGCTTGAGATGATCGATGAAGAGCGCGTGCTGGAATTTCGCAGCCGGGCGCTGACGCCGGATCGTCCCGTCCTGCGGGGCACGGCCCAAAATCCCGATGTCTATTTCCAAGGACGCGAGACGGTCAATCCTCTCTATAACGCTTGTCCCGAACTCGTGCAAAAGGCGATGGACAAATTTGCGGCTCTCACGGGCCGGCAATATTTCCTGTATGAATATTATGGCGCGCCGGATGCCGAGCGCGTCATCGTCCTGATGGGATCCGGATGCGAAGCGGTCCACGAGACCGTTGAGGCCCTGACCGCCAAAGGCGAAAAAGTCGGCGTCCTCAAAGTCCGTCTTTACCGGCCTTTCGATATGAGCCGGTTTGCGGCCGCTCTTCCCGCGACTGTGAAGTCGTTGGCGGTGCTCGATCGCACCAAAGAACCCGGCGCGGGCGGCGAACCGCTCCTGCTCGATTGCGTTCATGCACTTTCCGAGGCGGGCCGCACCGACATCAAGGTCATTGGCGGACGCTACGGTTTGTCCTCCAAGGAATTCACCCCGGCGATGGTCAAGGCGGTCTACGACAATCTCGCCAAGCCGGAGCCGAAGAACCATTTCACTATCGGCATCAACGACGATGTCACCCACACCAGCCTCGAGTACGATCCCTCCTTCTCCACCGAGGGGGACGACGTTGTGCGCGCCATGTTCTACGGCCTGGGTTCGGACGGAACCGTCGGAGCCAACAAGGACTCGATCAAGATCATCGGCGAAAACACCGCGAACTACGCGCAGGGCTACTTCGTCTACGATTCCAAAAAGTCGGGATCGATGACCATCTCGCATCTTCGTTTCGGCCCGAAGCCGATCCGCTCGACCTATCTTGTCACCAAGGCGAATTTTGTCGGCTGTCACATGCCGGTTTTCGTCGAGCAATATGATCTGCTGCAGGACTTGATCCCCGGCGGGGCTTTCCTGCTCAACACACCGACCCCGGCGAACGAGATCTGCAAGACGCTGCCTGAAAATTACCAGCGGCAGCTCATCGACAAGAAGATCAAGTTTTACGTCATCGACGCCAACAAAGTGGCGCGCGAAAGCGGCATGGGCGGACGCATCAACACCGTCATGCAGACCTGCTTCTTTGCCGTGTCGGGCGTGCTGCCTCGCGAAGAGGCCATTACCGCGATCAAGGACTCGATTCGCAAGACCTACGGCAAAAAGGGCGATGAGATCGTGCGGATGAACATCAACGCCGTCGACCAGACCCTCGCCAACATGCATCAGGTTGAAGTGCCCGGCCAGGTCACAAGCCGCGCTCCGGCTCCTCCCGTAGTCCCGGCACGGGCGCCCGAATTTGTGCGCAATGTTCTCGGCAAAATGATGTCCGCCCAGGGCGATCTACTGCCCGTCAGCGCGATGCCGATAGACGGCACCTATCCGACCGGCACGACGCAATGGGAAAAGCGGAATCTCTCCACCGAAGTTCCGGTGTGGGATGCCGACGTCTGCATCCAGTGCGGAAAGTGCGTCATGGTCTGCCCGCATGCGGTCATTCGCAGCAAGGCCTACGACGCGGCGGAGCTGAAATCGGCCCCTGCCGCTTTCAAGACCACCAACGCGCGTTTCCCCGAATGGAAGGGCCTGAGTTATACCCTCCAGATCGCCGTCGAAGATTGCACCGGCTGCGCCGTGTGCATCGATGTTTGCCCGGCGAAAAACAAGTCCGAGGCGAAACTCAAGGCGATCAACATGCGACCGATCCACGATATTCGCGACCAGGAACGCGCGAATTGGGATTTCTTCCTCTCGATTCCCGAGATGGACCGCCGCGTGGTGCCCCATGGCAGCGTGCGCGGAATGCAGGTGAGCCAGCCGTTGTTTGAATTCTCGGGCGCGTGCGCCGGTTGCGGCGAGACGCCTTACGTCAAGCTCCTCACCCAACTCTTCGGCGACAGGCTGATCATCGCAAACGCGACAGGCTGTTCCTCGATTTACGGCGGAAATCTTCCGACGACCCCGTACACGAAAAACAATGACGGACGCGGCCCCGCATGGAGCAACTCGCTCTTTGAAGACAATGCCGAATTCGGATTGGGTTTCCGCGTTTCCATCGACAAGCAGCGCGAATTCGCGTTGGAACTCGTCAAGGATATGGCGGGCCAGGTCGGCGACACACTCGCGGGCGCAATCATCGGTGCGGTCCAAAAGGACGAATCTGATATCTACGACCAAAGGGCGCGTGTTGCGGAACTCAAACAGAAGCTTGAGGCGATCGGAGACATCCGGGCGCGTCGGCTTCTCGCTGTGGCCGACACGCTCGTCCGCAAGAGCGTCTGGATTCTCGGCGGCGACGGCTGGGGCTACGACATTGGCTTCGGCGGTCTCGACCACGTCATGGCCAGCGGACGCAACGTCAAAGTGCTCCTCATGGACACCGAAGTTTATTCCAACACGGGAGGTCAATGCTCGAAATCGACTCCGCGCGGCGCTGTGGCGAAATTCGCAAGCGCCGGAAAACGGGCGCCCAAGAAGGATCTTGGAATGATCTTGATGAACTATGGCACGGTCTATGTGGCCTCGGTCTCGCTGGGCTCGAAGGACGAGCATACGCTCAAGGCCTTCCTTGAAGCCGAAGCCTACGATGGCCCGTCGATCATCATCGCCTACAGCCATTGTATCGCTCAAGGCATCGACATGACCAAGGGGCTGCAAAACCAAAAAGCCGCCGTCCAATCGGGGCAGTGGTTATTGTACCGCTTCAATCCGGAGAAGATCGCCGCGGGTGAAAATCCGCTCTCTCTTGATTCAGGAGCTCCCACGATGCCTGTGGCCGATTATTTCAAGATGGAAAACCGCTTCCGGATGCTCAGCAAGAGCCAGCCAGCGGAAGCCCCCGCAATCTTCGCCGAAGCGCAGGTCGACCTCGACCGGCGACGGAAGCGTTACGAATACCTGGCCGCAGGCAATCCCAACGGAATCTCAGCATGAACCTCTCCACCACCTATCTTGGTCTGAAGCTCCGCACGCCGCTGGTTCCCTCGGCGTCACCCTTGACGCAGGAACCGGACAACATCAAGCGCATGGAAGACGCCGGCGCATCGGCCATTGTCTTCCACTCGCTTTTTGAAGAACAAATCCGCGCCGAACAAATCGCCCTCGAACACCACCTGAGCGAAGGCACCGAGAGCTTTGCCGAGGCGATCACCTATGTTCCGCAAGCGATCGATTTCAAGGTTGGGCCGGAAACCTACCTCGAGAACATCGCCCGGGCAAAGGCTGCGGTCAAAATACCCATCATCGGGAGCCTGAACGGTTCCACGCTGGGTGGCTGGGTTAGCTATGCGCGTGAGATTGAGCGCGCGGGCGCCGATGCATTGGAACTCAACATCTATAACATCCCCACCGATTTTGACCGGAGCGGAGCGCAGATCGAACAGCAATATGTCGATATCCTGCGCGAGGTGAAACACGAACTGACGATTCCCGTGTCGGTGAAGCTGAGTCCGTTCTTCACGAACTTTGCGCGCATCGCGAAGTGCCTCGATCAATCGGGCGCGCAAGGCCTCGTCCTCTTCAACCGGTTTTATCAGCCTGACATTGACCTCGATAATTTAGAGATCACCCCCAGCATCCTGCTGAGCACCCCGATGGCCATGCGCCTGCCGATGCGGTGGATCGCCATTCTGGCCGGCCATGTTCGGGCCAGTCTCGCCGCCACCAGCGGCATTCATCGCGCGTCGGAGGTAATCAAGATGCTCATGGTCGGCGCGGACGTCACGATGCTCTGCTCGGTGCTCCTGCGGCGCGGGATCGATCACCTTCGCGTGATCGAGCGCGACATGTGCGCCTGGATGGAAGAGCATGAATATGAATCGGTTGAGCAGCTTAAGGGCAGCCTGAGCCAAAAGAATTGCCCCGACCCGAGCGCCTACGAGCGCGCGCAATACATCCAGACTCTTGCGGTATCCTCGGATCGTTATTCTCGTGGCCTGCCGATCGAGAAGAACGAAGCGGCGGCGGGGAAGCATTCTTCCGCGACTCCGTAATTCCATTGGAGCCGTTGCACTCCGTGCGATGGCGTTTTTGCTCGTGGCCCGGACAACTCGTTGTCCGGGTGCGCGAATTGGGCAGGAGGCCAATTCGCTTCCCAGTCCCTTCAAATCGTTGGGTAAAGCCCCCTATCTCCTTGGAGGTATAAGATTTCGGCTTGCCCAAACAATGGTTTCTTCTAGTCTTCCCCTGCTCGGAGGACTAGGCCAAAAAAACACCATTTATCCGCCCATGAACCGCAAAACCTTCAAAAAGGCGGGAGAGTGCTTTAGAGCGTGGAAGATTTCTTCAATTTCAGCATCGGTCTTGTCGCTCCTTTTATTTTTTGGCCAAACGGCCTCAACGCTGGGAAATCCGACCGGAGGCACGGTCGTCGCGGGCAGCGCAACCATCGGCAGCGCGGGCCTGACGCTTACCATCAACCAGTCGTCGCATAACGCGATCATCAACTGGCAGCAATTTTCCATCGCGAACGGAGAGACTACAAAGTTCATCGTCCCGAACAGCTCGTCGGCCACGCTCAATCGTGTAACGGGTGGAAATCCCTCGCTGATCTACGGCTCGCTTCAGTCCAACGGAATTCTCTATCTGGTGAATCCGAGCGGAATCGTCGTGGGTCCCAACGGGCGCATCGACACGGCCAGTTTTCTCGCCTCGACGCTCGATGTCTCGAATCAGCAATTTCTCGCCGGTGGAGACTTGAGTTTTGCGGGCGGCTCGAACGCCTCCATCGATAACGAGGGAACCATCCATGCGTCGAGCGGGGATGTTTATCTCATCGCGAACCAGGTCAACAACAACGGGACAATCACAGCGCCGCAGGGCAATGTCGGCATGGCCGCTGGTTTGGATGTCCTTTTCCAGCAGGCCGGGAATCAGCATCTGTTCATTGAGGCGACTCCCGCCGGAACGACCCGGGCCACAGGGGTGACCAATACGGGGACGATCCGTGCCGCCGCCGCCGAACTTAAGGCCGCAGGTGGCAACGCCTACGCGCTGGCAATCAACAACACGGGTGTGATCGCGGCCACCGGTTATAAGAAGGTGAACGGTCAGGTTTATCTGACGTCCGATGGCGGGAACATCACCAACAGCGGACAAATTTCGGCGAAAAACGCCAACGGCAACGGCGGTACGATTGTGTTGAACGGCCATGGAACTTCCTCGTCGGGCACGGTTCTCAATTCGGGCAAGCTGCTGGCCGTGGGCACGGGCGCGGGAACAACCGGCGGCACGGTCGAGGTTCTGGGCAATCGCGTCGGCATCATGGACCAGGGTGTCGTCGATGTCTCGGGCGATGCGGGCGGAGGCACGGCGCTTATCGGCGGCGATGAACACGGTGCGAACACGGCCATCCCCGATGCGGACCAGACTTATCTCGGGCCGGACGCCACGATCAAGGCCGACGCGTTGACGCTCGGAATGGGCGGCAAGGTTATTCTTTGGGGCAACCAGACGACGCAGGTTTACGGGCAGATCAGCGTCAAGGGCGGCGCGCAAGGTGGCAATGGCGGTTTCGTCGAAACCAGCGCCGCGAACCTTGACGTTCAAACCGCGCCGAATCTCTCCGCGCCCCATGGCACGGGCGGCACATGGCTGCTTGATCCGGCGGAGGTCAACATCGTCGATAATCAATCGAGTACCAGCGCCTTCAGTTCGCCCTTCACCCAAACCACCGGCACCTATACGCTCAACCAGGCCGACCTGCTCACGGCTTTGGGAACCGGCAGCGTGACTATTACCGCGAGCACTTCCGGCGGCGGCACCGGGACAATCTCGTGGACGCAGCCCGGCAGCCAAGCCTTTGATATCAGTAATATTCCTGCGGGAGATGTCCTGACGCTCAACGCCCCGGTGCAGATACAGCTCAACGGCATTGTGATTAGTCACTCGGTTGACGCCACGGGCAATCTGAGCTTGGTGCTCAACTCCTCCCTTTCCGGGGCTGGCAACGTCGAGATACTCAACTCAACGCTCAGCTTCAACGGCGGCAGTTTCACCGCCAACGGTAACGGCTATGTGAGTTCGAGCGATGCGAACGGGGATGCCAACGGCGTTAATATCCAGGCCAGCACGATCAACGCGGAGGGGGGGAGCATTAACATCACCGGCAACGCGGGCTATGATACTCCGAGCGCCTCTCAAGTCGCCGGTTCCGGCATCCTGATGAATTCCACCTCCAACAGCAATGCGTCGACTCTCGATACGAGCGGAGCCGGGAATATCACCCTTTTGGGTACTTTCAACCAGAACGTGACCGTTGGCGGCGCCACCGGCATTGAAGCCGTCAGCATTTCCGGCCCCGGAAATACGATTAGCGTCGCAACAGGGACCATCTCCATTACCGGAACGATTTCCAATGGCACCGCCGTTGGCAACGGGTCGGACAATTCAGCTTCCGTGGAAGGCATCGAGCTTGGGGGAGGGGCTTTGGTCGAGGCAACCGCGGCGGGCGGTTCCATCACAATGACGGGCAATTCATCCGGCGCGACTTCGCTTGTTTTCGGTTCTCATTTAACTTTCGATCTTGGCATCGAGATCGGCGGCAACAGCGGTTCGCCCACGGTCGTTTCCGTAGTTGGGCCGAACGAAGGAGTCGGAGGCACCCTGACGCTTAACGGTACGGGCGGTGCGATCGATACCAGCAATTCCACGCTTACGGACAGCACCTCAACCGTTCCATTCACTGTTGGCGTAGAGATCGATAACGGCACGCAGCTCAACACTGGCTCCAACGCCACGATGATGATCACGGGCACGGGCGGCGCGATTACCACTACCGGCGCGTTTACCGGCGGCTCGCAGGGAGTTGATTTGGACGTCGGAACTCAGGTTTCCATGGCCTCGGGCGGAACGCTGACTGTCCTCGGCCACGGCGGCGCGGTGAACGCCGGCAATGGCGCAAACGCCAGCGACGCCGAGACAGACGGAGTCGATATCCACAGCAGTGTCTCCGTCGCCACGGGCGGCAGCATCGGCATCACCGGTTACGGTGGCAGCCTCGACACCAGCAACGCTACTGCGGTCACCGGCGATATCGTCCCCCACAGCATAGGAGTTAACCTGCACGAAGGAGCGAATGTGCAGGCGTTGGGCACCACCACCACCACGCTTATGGGAACGGGCGGCAGCGTGAATGCCGGCAGTAACCAGGATGGCGGTTCAGTCGGCGTGAATATAGGCGACGATTACTCGGCGAACGTTGTTTCCTCGGGAAGCGGAACGATCCAGATTACCGGCAACAGCACCACCGGAACGGCCCCCAGCCTGGGCATCGGTGTTCTCATAATTGGAACCAATATTGATGGAAGCGACGTTGGGTCGGCCACCGTCGAGTCGACGACCGGCAATATCAGCATCACCGGCACAGGTGCCGCAGGCTACACCGGCGCAGGCGTCGTGGCGGGCAATTATAGTCCCAATAATGGCATCGCCATCGTGGACAACGTCACCCTCACGACGGGCGGTTCTGGGCGCATCAGCCTTACCGGCACCGGCGGAGCCAATTCTTTCGGTGTCGCCGTCGTGGAACTCACCAATGACACGACCCTGGATACGGTGCCGGTGCTTCCGGTAATCACCGCCGGAGGAGCTTTCACGGCCACGGCCTTGTCCGGCACGGGCATCTACCTGAATGCGAGCATCGGCGCGGCCAGCGTCGCGCTTGGCACCGAGACGACTCCGGGTGATCCCACCACGATTACCTCCGGGCCGGTCGTTATCGACAATTCCACCGTCACGTTGACCGGCGGCGATTTCACCGCCTATGGCGCTGGCGCGACCTCCAACACGACAAGCCTGGATGGAACCGATGTTTTAAGTTCCACCATTAATGCTGGTACCGGCAACATCTCGTTGACGGGAACGGCCGGTTTTGACGTTTCCAGTTCCCTTGCCGGAATAGGCATCTTCTTAAGTAGCGCGGTTCTCGACACGACATCGGGCTCGATTTCCGTGACGGGACTCGGCGGCATTGGCGCCTCAAACGTAACCACTAACAGCTATCTGGAGGGCGTCGAACTAGACGGCGGCAGCCTCACCGCATCGGCGGGTTCCATATATATCAAGGGCACCGTGAGTTCCGGCACTGCTGATTTGAAAGAGGCGGGAGTCGTTATTGAAAAAGGAGCCCAGATCACGGCTTCGGGAACGGGCGGCACGGCGGGGCCGACGGCGCAGGGAGACGTAACTATTTTTGGCGATACAACGGGGTCGACGACTCAGTCCCTCAACGCGGGCGTTTTCATCGAGGGAACTACCACGGTGGTGAGCGCTACCGGCCTCGTGGCTGATTCCCATGGCGATACCGGCCTGACGATCACCGGGATATCGAGCGCCATCAACGGCACGACCGGGGCGAGCATCGATCAGAACACCATCTATCTGAACCCATTTACCTCCGGAATCGCCATCGCCAACGGGGCTACCATCGATTCCGTCAATGCTTCGCCGATAACGCTCAACGGCACGGGCGGCGCGAACGACAACACCGATCCGACAGCCGTTTCCTTCGACGTGGGCATCTTCAGCCCGCAATCGGAGGAAACAACCACCATCAGCGGCGGCACCGGCCCGGTCTCCATCACCGGCTCAGGCTCGACCCCTGGTCTGGGTGTGGTGATCGGGGGGCCGACTGATCCCGGCAACGCTTCCATCACGTCCGATGGCCTCATATCGATTCTCGATACCCGGGGCGACATCATCCTCGGCCCGCATGGTTCGATCACCGACCTGGGCAACGGCAATGTGATCCTGGCGGCGGGGAGCGATTTGGCGAATTCGCACTATATCATCAATAACTCACTGGCTGGCGCTGGCGCCGTTCAGGTCAACGGCGGCAACTTCTATTTATATTCAAGCGATCCGCAAGGCGACACTTTCGGGGGAATCACAGTTCTGCCGGCCAACATGATTTTCAAGGCAACCTATGCCACAACCGGTTTGCCTGCGGTGAATGAAGAGTTGTTTTACGCCGGATCGGGAGCCGTTGGCCCCAACTCGCTCGACGGCAGCGGTTCGAATGTCGTGCCTCCGGCCCTCATTCCCCAAACGAATCCTCCAAATGATCAGGGCAATTCCAATCCGCCTCCGCCGCCCAATTTCCAAGGCGACGGCACCACCGGCCAGACAGGCCAGCAGAATGGCGGGCTGGCCAACTCATCCAGCAACGGCGGGCAGGTTGGCCCGGGCGACGCGGCGCAGCTCAACAATGGCGGACTCAACAACGTCAACAATCCCGATGCGTCGGGATTTTTGGGGCAGGCTCTTAGTCCTCTCGTGTTCCAGGGCCTTCAGGATGCGCTTTCAAATTGGGGTGATTGGAACCCGGCGGATATTCCCGAAGACACGACCGGCGGCAATGGCGAAACGATTTTAAATAGCGGCGACGTGGTTGAGATTGGCGACAAGGGTGTCAAAAATATTCCGCTGTCCCAGGCCCCCAAGCAGCTTCAAAATGCGCTGGGCGGTAGTGTTCTCAACGGAATTCCCTCGGGGGGCGGGCACTAATCGCCAACACGAATCGATGAAAATGATTTTTTCTTTCCACCCCGGCTTGCTCAAAGTCGCATGCGCCAGCCTGCTGGCCGCAACCACCGTCGTTCAGGCCGAGGTCCAGTCTCCGGACCAATCGCAAAGCTTTCAGCAGGTCGCGCCCAAGCAACCGGAAAAAACAGGGCAGGGTCAAGTGGTGAACCAAGCGGCCAAGCCCAGCGCGGGCCATGCCGACAACGAAGTCCTGGTGGCTCATCTACAGGGGTTGGTGCTCCTCTCCAACCCGAAACAGGTTCGCCACGCGGGAGTGACGGGCCAGCCCGGCATCGATCCGGGAGACGTCGAGCTCGCGAAAAATCCCGATTTCAACACCGCCGTCCAGCCCTATCTCGGCCAGCCCGTCACGATGAAATCGCTGGCGGAACTGACGCGATCCATCGTCACGTTTTTCCGCGAGCATGACCGGCCCGTCGTCAACGTCTTCGTGCCGGAACAGAGCATCACCTCTGGTTTTGTGCAGGTTGTCGTACTGGTCAGCCGCGTGGAGAAGGTCGACGCCACCGGCGCGCATTATTTTTCCAACTCCATGTTGAAGGCGGAAGTGCAATTGCGTCCCGGCGAGGAGATCAGCAGCCGCCGCCTCGATAGCGACCTGGCCTGGATCAACCGCAATCCCTTTCTCCAGTCGGACATGCTCATGGCGCCGGGCGATAAGCCGGGCACGACTGATCTCCTCCTGCGCACCCAGGACCGCTTCCCTCTTCGGGTCTATACCGGCTTCGAGGACAGCGGAAATCAATATACCGGCACCGACCGGATTTTGACCGGCTTCAATTACGGCAACCTTTTTGGAGTCGGCCAGCAGCTCTCCTATCAATTCATGACCGGCACCGATGTCAATAAATACACGGCGCACTCGGGCACCTACGTCATCCCGCTGCCATGGCGGCACCAATTGACTTTCTTCGGCAGCTACTCCAATTCAGGCGGCACGCTCGGCCCCGATTTGTCGTCGGGCGGGGTGAATTGGCAGGTCAGCGGGCGCTACGAGGTGCCGCTGCCGGGCAACGACGACTTCAGCGAATCAGTGACCGGCGGATTTGATTTCAAGCGGAGCAATAACGACCTCGTTTTTGGCGTCGCGACGTTCTCGAATGTCTACACCGACGTCGATCAATTCGTGCTCAGTTACCAGGCCTCCTACAAGGACGACTACGGCAGCACGTCGGCCGGCGCGACCGGCTTTTGGAGTCCCGGCGGGTTAAGCCACAACGACGATGACAACGACTACATGGCCACGCGGGACGGAGCCAGATCGAACTACGCCTATGGGCAGTTCACCCTCAACCGCGTGACGCGCCTGCCCTACGATTTCACATGGAGCCTGCGCGGCGAGCTGCAGGAGTCGGACGCCAATCTTCTGCCCAGCGAGCAATTGGGCCTCGGCGGTTACGATACCGTGCGCGGTTACGACGAGCGCGCGGTCAACGGCGACAACGGCTTTCTGCTCTCCAGCGAACTGGCCACGCCTCCGGTGAGCCTCGCCCAGATTTTTGGCGCCAAGAATATCAAGGACCAGCTCCAGTTCCTGGGCTTCGTTGATTATGGCGGGACCAGTTTGCATCAAGTCACCCCGGCGGATATCGTCACCCACAACAACCTGCTCAGCGTGGGCCCGGGGTTCCGTTACGTCATCAATTCCTACCTTTCGATCCGTTTCGATTACGGCTTTCAGCTCACTGAACTCAACCCCGTTACTGTCGGCACTGTTAATACCGGCTTCGATACCCGTCATGATTCCCGCGCCCACCTCGGCATCCTCGTAAGCTATTAACCCATCCACCTATGAACCACACCACGCGACAGGCAAACTTCCCGGTCGGACTTGCGGCCCGGCAACACAGGGGTACTTTTATTATAATGAAACTTCGTCACATTTCGTGGATGCTCGCGTTCATGCTGTTTCCAGCGGCGATCCTGCACGCCGCGACAGTGGACGCGAAGGTCTTTTCCGTCTCCGGCACGGTTGAATTTGCCGGGCCGGGTTCCTCCAGCTTTGCGCCGCTGAAGAAGGGCGACACTCTCGCCATCGGAAGCACGGTCCGCACGGGAGACAACGGCATCGCTGTGTTGGTAACGACGCCCGGTTCGGCCATTCAATTGGGCAACAACTCCGTTCTCAAAATCAACAAGCTCGCCTTTGCCAAATCAGGTTCGGACGTCACACAGCGCGCCGCCAATCTGCAGCTTACCTCCGGAGTCATCAGCGCGTTAATTGATCCCTCCACGCCGAAGATCACGGATTTCCAGGTGCAAACGCCCGAAGGCGCGGCTGCGGCGCGCGGCACCTTCTATGCCGTTCTCGTTTATAACGGCAAGACCTATGTGGGCGTCAAAGAAGGCCATGTTGCCGTCAGGGCTGCCAGCCAATAGGGAAAAGATAAATTCCACATCCATATGACCAGGTTATTTTTGGCCTGCGCCATATTCTGCGTTCTCGGGCCAACGGCCCTGGCGCAGAATGATATCTCCATTGGCTCTCAAGGCACAGGCCCCATGCCCCTCAACACGAAGCAGCATGCGATCCTCAACACCGCGTTGTCGCCGCAAACCCGGCAGACGCTTCAAGCGGCAATGAACTCGGTTGGCACGACGGACACGGCCCACGCCGCATCGCAGTCGAAGTAATCCTCGAACAGAAGCGCGGTCATCAAAATCCGACGGGCTGCCGCTTGCATTCGGGCGCTTGAACCCTTTGAATTGAGCATGGACTTCAAGACCTTAAGATGGCTCCTTCTCGTTGCCGTCGTCCTCGTGCAGGCGGGCTGCGCGACATCCGGCGGGGCTTCCGACGACCCGACATCCGTCCTCGAACCCGTTCCAAGCCACGACGATTCTCACGGCTGGGGCGCTAATATCCAGGGGGCTGGGCACTAATCTCACTGGCCTGCCGCGTGGGGATCATAGTTCAGTTGTTTTTGGATGTCGGGCGGAAGGAGAAAGATCGGAATATGGGCCACGCCTGTCGAATGAGTGATCGTCACGGTTAGTGGTTCGATCTTGGTCACAACCACGTTTTGATATGTCTTGCCGTCCGAGGTGGTCCATGTCCAGTTGGGCTGCGCGGGCATCACGTCGGGCGGTGCCCATGTTGTGGCTGGAACGGGAGGCGCTGCCGATGAAGCGGAGCCATCGGAATCCTTCGCAATCGAGGCGAGGAGTTCATCAATCGCCAGTTCGCGCGTCGCCTTCATTTGCGTGTACGAGACCCGGCCATAGGCCTTTGTGATATCCGCATCGGAAAACACAATTTTCGGGGCATAAAAATGATGTCCGCCGGGAACGGGCCCATCGTCGTACTTGAAAAACTGCTCATCGCGAATGATGGGCGACAAAGCTGGAAGGTCCGTATTGCCGTCGAGAAAGATAACGACAGCCTGTGATTTCAAATCGTTGAGCGCCATCTGGGTCAGATCTTCCTCCGAACCGGTTGCGGGGTTGGCGGTTTTTAAGGTCGAAAGATGGCCGCACATCCAAGCCAGCGGCCGATGCAGGCGGCGGGCCACGCTTTGGGCCTCCGCAAGCGAAGCGAAATTATAATAGGGATGCGCCAGCTCTCTCGCATTTTCGGCGCGCGCCGCCGCGGCCGTAACGGGATCATAATGGAGTTGTTTTTGGATGTCCGGCGGAAGGAAAGCGATGGGAATGTGGGCCACGCCCATCGAATGGGTGATCGTGACGGTGTCGGGTTCGATCTCTGTCACGACCACATTTTGATAGGTCTTGCCATCCGATGTTTCCCACGTCCAGTTGGGCTGCGCAGGCATCACATCGGGAGGCGTCCATGGCTTCGTGGGGAGCGCTGCGATCTCGGCGTCGGCCTGGGTGGAATTTGGCGCTGGAGCAGTCGGGACAGAAACCGCGGGCTTTGCCGGGATCGAAGCCGTCGCATGGGCGGGCTGATTTTGCGGCGCAGCTTTGGGCTGCGTCGCGCCGGACCAAAGCGAGACAAGGAGGGCCTGCACGTCATAGACCACCTTTTTGCAGCCGTCGGGATTCTGGGCGTAGGCATAGGAGACGAACGCGCCGAGAATAACGACGAAACAGATCAGCATGGTGCGCATAGACAGGACAAGGTCAGGGATCTTGCAGCGAAACCGTGCTTTTTTCCCAGGATGTTTTCAGCGCGACGGCGAGATCGTCCGGGCTGGAAAGGCTGATGCCGAGATGGCGCACCAAGCCGTCCTTGAGGCCGTAGACCCAGCCGTGGATGGCCACCTCCTGGCCTCTGTCCCAGGCGTTTTGAACGACGGTCGTCTGCGCCGCGTTGAGCACCTGCGCGATCACATTCAGCTCGCAAACACGATCCACGCGGGCCGATTCATCGGGATAGCAGGCCAGATGCTCGGTGTACTTCATGGTGACGTCCTGGACATGACGCAGCCAGTTGTCGATGAGGCCGAGTTTTTGCGTGCCGAGCGCCGCGCGAACGCCGCCGCATCCGTAATGCCCGACGATGAGGACGTGTTTGACACGGAGAACATCGATGGCGTACTGCATCACGGAAAGACAGTTCAAGTCGGTGTGAACCACGATGTTGGCGACGTTGCGATGAACAAAGATTTCGCCGGGCAGCAGGCCGCAGATCTCGTTGGCCGGGACGCGGCTGTCGGAGCAGCCGATCCAGAGATAATCGGGCGCTTGCTGGCGCGACAATGTTTGAAAAAATTCGGGGTCGCGCTTGCGGATGTTTTCCGACCATTCCCGGTTGTTCTTGAAGAGAGGATCGAGCGGATGCATTCGTTGAGTGGCGTGGCTAAGCTTAACAGAACTTATGTGACTTGTGGGTCCTATGAAGTCCCATATGTCCCATAGGTCCTACAAGGCCTACAAGATAAATGGAATATTTTTGCTACGCCAGATGCAACGCCGTGGAGCCGTCCAATACCTTCCTCACGGTCTGGAGGATGTCCGGTGTGTTGTACGGCTTGGAAAGAAAAGCTTCCGGTCCCAAGGCATTGAGGCGCTCCTTGAATTCCTTGGTGGGATAGCCGCTGGCGAGAATCAACGGAAGGCCCGGCTTCAGATTTCTTAATTTCTGGCACAACGCGATGCCGTCGACTTTGGGAAGTCCGATGTCTGAGAAAACCAGTTGGATATCGTCTTGATGCGCCTTGAATAAATCGAGCGCTTGTTCCGAATCGGTGGCGCGCAGGCTGTGATAGCCGTGGCTGTTGAGCATCGTTTCGAGGAAAAAGGCGACGTCTTCCTCGTCCTCCACGATGAGAATTGTTTCCGAACCGCTCAGGGCCGGATCGGAATAGTGGGCAACCGATGGAGGGTTCGATTCATTCGGCTTGGGCACCGGGAAGAAAAGGGAAATCGCCGTGCCCTTGCCAATATCGGATTTCACATCGACGTAGCCGTGATGCGCCTGCATGAGGCCGTAGACAACCGGCAGGCCGAGGCCGGTACCGTGTCCGCGTTCCTTCGTCGTGAAGAAGGGTTCGAAGACGTGCTCGCGCGTGGTGGAATCGATGCCTCTTCCAGTGTCAGCGAGCGTGAGGCAGACGTAATTCTCGCTGCCCAACTCGGGAAGCATGCCCGGTAATTCCGATGCAGGCACAAGTTTTGTGGAAAGAGTGATGCGGCCGCCGGTGGACATCGCGTCGACGGAATTGGTAATCAGGTTGGCGAGGATGCGATCCAATTGTCCGGCATCGACCAAGACGGTCGGCAAAGCATCGACAGGCTCGAACTTCAAGTCCACCTGATAAGGCAGCCTTTCCATGAGTGCGTTCAAATGCGCGTGGATATAGCGATTGAGGTCGAGCGGGGCCATGTGACCATCGCTCTTGCGCGCAAAGGCGAGAAGCTGTTGCACGATCTCCGAGCCGCGCCGGGCCGCATCGGCAATCGTCCCGCTAATGTGCAGGACGCGTTCCGGATTCCCATTCTCCATCGTGAGGAGGGAGGCATGGCCCAGAATAATGGTCAAAATATTGTTGAAGTCGTGGGCGATGCCGTTGGAGAGCGTGCTGATTGCCTCCATGCGTCCCGCTTCGCGCAGACGCTGTTGCAACTGATGACACATCATCCGTTCTTCCGCCTCGGCCAGCGCGCGGCGCACCGCTGGTACGAGCCGGGAAAGCCGGTCCTTCAATACATAATCGGTCGCTCCATTGCGAAGCGATTCAATCGCCGTTTCCTCACCGATGGTTCCCGACACGAAGATGAAAGGAGTTTCAGGCCTTAGCGCATGGGCGATTTCCAGCGCCCGTAATCCGCTGAAATCGGGCAATCTGCAATCCGCCAGGATGAGATCGTAGGCGTTCTTTTCCAGCTCGTCGAAAACCTGAAGCCCCGTGTCAACCCGCGTTATTTGGCACTGGAGGCCGTCTCTTAACAGCAATTCCCGAATTAAGTCAGAATCTTCTTCAGAGTCCTCGATATGAAGGATATTCAACGTCGATTTCATATTGACTGAGGGGATTCGATTCCCCACCCCTTGTATTGACGTCTGAAAAAGCGGAACGGCTACTTCTTCTTCTACTATTGGCCCGTTTAACCCAAACCGCAAACGGTATTTCGCATCGTTTCCATTGACTTCCTTGCCGACTTTTCGGACAACCTCTCGATATGAATTCCAAGGCCAAAACAAAAAGCCCCGCAGAGCCTGCTACGAAGCGTGGGAAAGTCTCCAGCACCAAGACACCTTCCCCTTCGCTGCATCTTCCTCCCGGCGTGCTTCTCGGCGCACACACGTCGACAAGCGGCGGGGTTTCGCAGGCGATTGGGCGCGCGCAGGCGTGCGGATTCACGGCGGCGCAGATTTTTGTGAAGAACAACAAGCAATGGTTCGCGCCGCCGCTGGCAGAAACGGAAATCGCGCAATTCCGCGCTGCGCGGAAGGAGTTGGGCATTTATTTCTTCGCGCACAATTCCTATCTGGTCAACCTCGCCAGCCAGGACCCCGAAATGTTTTCCACCTCGGTCCGTGCGATGATCGCCGAGGTGGAGCGGGCCGAGGCGCTCGGCCTGCCGTTCATCGTGATGCATCCCGGCAGCCACGGTGGCGCGGGAGAAGACGCAGGGCTGCGGCGGATCGTTCAGGGCCTCGATGAGATCGTCAAGGCGACGCCGGGATTCAGTTGCCGGATGGCGCTGGAAATTACGGCCGGGCAGGGGAAAGCATTGGGATACAGACTTGAACATTTATCGTATCTTATAAACAGTGTCATAAGTGAAAAGAGATTTGGAATATGTCTTGATACCGCACACTTATTTGCCGCGGGTTACAACATTCGGACACTTGACGGCTATCAGGAAACCATGGGGCAGGTAGAAAAATTATTTGGATTTCAGCGCGTTTTGGGCCTCCATTTGAACGATTCCAAGGTGCCTCTCGGAAAGCGGGTCGACAGGCACGAACACCTCGGAGATGGAGAGATAGGACTCGATTGTTTCAAGTGGCTTGTGCAGGACCCCAGGTGGGCCCAAACACCCAAGGTTTTGGAGACCCCAAAAAGCGAGGATATGCATGAGGACGTGGCGAATCTGATGAAGCTGGCACCTTATCTGCAAACATGAGCCTAGTTGCGGCGGGTGTAACCCCGTCGTAGACTACGCGCATGAATAAACCAAAAATAATAGCGTATCTCAAACCGCACTGCGGTTGGAGTCAGGGTGTCCGTGCCGTTCTGGGCAAGTATAATCTCCCGTTTGAAGATAGGGATATTTGGAATGATCCCAATCAGCGGATGGAGATGATCCAAAAGAGCGGTCAGGAACTCTCGCCATGCGTGGAAGTTAACGGACAGATGTTGGCAGACATCAGCGGCGAGGAATTGGAAGCGTGGCTCATTAAGAATGAAGTCACGCCCAAGAACGACGCGCCGATTGATGTACCGATCAATGCGCCATGTGCCGACCACGGCGAGGTAATTTCAACCCCTATTACGTTGAAAAGATAAGCGTAAACTATGACGGCATCCCAACAACAAGCACTTGTTTCACTCCTTCAGGACGCGGATGCCGATACAGTTGGGCTGCTCAAGGGGCAGCTCATTGAGGGCGGCGATGCGCATTTGGCGGAATACACCGAAATGCTCCGCAAGGCGCAAGGCCCGGCCAAGGAAAGCCTGCGGGAAGTCATCCAGGAAATCGAAGCATCGAGGACCTTGGGCGATGTTTCCCGGGGCTTGGCCAAGCTCAAGACGTGGAGCCAGTTGGAAACGCTTTGCTGGGACTTCACCCGCACGGTGCATCCTGGCTTCGAGGGCGGCCCTTATGCGCGCCAACTCGATCAATGGGCTGAGGGCGTGGGCCGGTTGATTACACCCCATGCCACCCCACTGGAAGTAGTTAACTGCATGGCACGCTACCTCGGCCAGGAGCAGGGGTTAGGCGGTTCCGGCGATGAATATTATCATCCGCGCAACGGCTACCTGCCGTGGGCGATGGAATTTCGCTGCGGTCTGCCGATCACTCTTTCGCTGATTTATATTTTAGTGGGGATGCGCCTGGGCATTCCCGTGGAAGGCATCGCGGCGCCGGGCCATTTTCTTGGCCGTCTCGACGGCATTATTTTTGATCCCTATCGCCAGGGACGCACGCTCTCAGAGGGCGAATGGGATATGATCGCGTCGGAGGTTCCGTTAAAGCAACGGCCTTTGCTGACGAAGCCTTGCACTCCGGCGCAGACGATGCACCGGCTCCTGATCAATTTGCGCAACTGCTATGTGAAACGCAACGACGGCGCAAGCCGCCGGATGGTGGACCATTACCTGGCGGTGCTGCAGAGATGATTTTCGAGACGGGTGGGTGGTTTTATGGGTTTTCCGCCCGCCCGTCTCACGGTTTGACAGGCGAGTAGAATTTTCGAGACGGTGGGTGGTTTTATGGGTTTTCCACCCGCCGTCTCACGGTTTGACAGGCGAGTAGAATTTTCGAGGCGGGTGGGCGGTTTTAATGGTTTTCCGCTTGCCCGCCTCACGATTTTTGGCGGCCACTTGGTAGCCGCCGCACGCTGGGCGGCGGAGGAAATTACGGGATTACCAAATTTTCCAAATTAACGGAATTTTCCCGAAAGGAAGGGCAGTTGTAATCAGTCTGCCTCGCTGCGCTCCACTCAATCGTCAGAAAATATTTCCCCGTAGGCTTTCCCCTTTAGTTCATTGCTTGTGTGCGCCGACATCCAAATCGGCTCGTCGCAAAGCGTTTCGCGAATAAATGCCGCGACCAATAACTCACCTATATGCATCGAATCAAGTGCAAGTTTGTGTTGTCGAACGAAGCAGTCAACTCGCCAATGTTTGTTGAATCCTTCGACAAATTCGGGATGCCAAACGAAGTAACGCGCAATCGGAGTGAGTGTTTTTCCTGAACCAACCGAATTGCGAGCGGCGTGATAAATCTTGCCTACACGGATCCCTTCTGAGACGGAGACGACACAACCCGCATCAAACTAAGCGGCCATGGAGTGCATTTACAAGAATTCCGTTAATTTGGAAAATTTGGTAATTCCGTAATTTTCCAAGACCTCATATGCGGCGGCTACCTTAAAACGAGCCGCTGATGCCGGCTTCCGCGTAGGGCGCGCCGTCGCCGATGGAATTGCGGAAGCTGGTACTGTGAGTGTCGTAGCCAAATTTATCTTGATGGATATCGAACTCGCGATACGGCATGTAGCCGCCCGAAATATCGAGACTCAGGTTGGGCGTAAATTTCCAGGTCAATCCGGGGCCGACGCGAACCT
>Ga0302319_10000898_pt1 | contig 66892 bp, 63 predicted proteins | sample Bog_T0_2_FD_203319 | JGI IMG/M metagenome (GOLD analysis project Ga0302319, IMG submission 203319) | Peat permafrost microbial communities from Stordalen Mire near Abisko, Sweden - Bog_T0_2 | ecosystem: Environmental > Terrestrial > Soil > Wetlands > Peat | place: Sweden: Abisko, Stordalen Mire...
GGCCCCATGGCCTTGTTCATCGGCCGCTCCGGCCAAATCACCGGAATCCTGCCTTTCTCGCGCATGAAAGTGTTCGGCGGGCAGGGCTTTGCCGCCACCGATTTGTGGGGCTTGCTGATCCACAAATCGGAGTTTCCCTCGATGCTGCAGGCCATCCCGTCCATGACCCAGCGCGTCGTCTCCACGCTGCTTGACCGCGTCCGAGAGGTCACCCGCATCGAGCAGCAGGCGGAAAAACTGACCGCACTGGGCAAGCTGGCCGGCAACCTGGCCCACGAGCTCAATAATCCCGCCTCCGCCGCGCAGCGAGCCGCCTCCGGGCTCATGACCGAATTGCGCGCCAATCGGGAAAATCGCTTCAAGCTCATCAACCTTTGCCTCAGCGATGAACTGATTCAGGCCATCGAGTGCTGGGAGCAGAAGATCTTCGCCCGCGCCCCACAGGCAGAGGAGCTGAAAGCCGCGGTCCTCATCCCGCGCGAAGAAGCCATGCGCGCCTGGCTCGACAAGCTCCCCTGCCCTGAGTCCTGGGAGATTGCCGCGCAACTTGCGGAGGAGTCGGTCACCGTCGTCGACCTTGAGGAACTGCCCACTTTCCTGGGCGCCGCGGAGACATGCGTGCTGCTGGGATACCTCGCCCGCTACCTGCGGTCAACACGGTCGGTAGAAACGCTGGTCAACTCCACCGCGCGCATCTTTGACCTGATCAGCGCCATCAAGGCCTACTCGTATATGGACCGCGCGCCCATTCTCGAAATCGATGTGCCCGCCGGCCTTGACGCCACTCTGCAAATGCTGCGTTCGCGCATCGGCAACGTCAAGGTCATCCGCCACTACGCGCCGGACCTGCCGCGCATCAGCGCCTACGGCAGCGAGCTGAACCAGGTTTGGACTGCGCTGATCGAAAATGCGCTCGAAGCCATGGCAGAAACCGGCGAAGACCAAGGCGAACTCCGCATCTCCGCGAGCCTTGAACCAGACATGCTGTTGATTGAGATTCAGGACTCCGGGCACGGCATCCGCGCCGAGTTGCAGGACCGCATCTTCGAGCCCTTTTTCACCACCAAGCCGCCCGGCCTGGGCCTCGGGCTGGGCCTGGACAACGCCATGCGCATCGTCCGCAAGCACCGCGGACATCTAAGCGTGCGTAGCGAACCGGGCGACACTTGCTTCCGCGTCCGCCTGCCGCTGGACCAGTTGCAAGCGTATTAGACAGTTTCAACCCTCTGCAAAAAAGCACTTAGTCCGCCACCGGCAGCCCGCTTCTCCTCTGCCGGCGGCGGCTGCTTGGCAAGAACTCCCACAATCTGGTGTGATCCAAATCACTGCAAACAATACCGACTTAATTTGTCGTATATTGAATGAAGACCAAATTGGTCGTATTTCATAGCCGTACCGAAAGGATCAGCTCCGCAGCTCCTTCGAGAGGCATCGAAAAAAATAGGGAATTTCAAGTGAGCCCGTCGAAACACAACCGTCGATTTGCCATTCTGCTGAGCTGGTTTCTTCTGCTTTCTGCAGCCGCAGCCTGGGGAGCCGTGGCCGGAAGCATCTCCGGCGTGGTGAAGGACTCCTCCGGAAGCGTTGTTCCCAATGCGGTTGTCACCGTCCGGGAGCTCAACACGGGGACGCTCCATCAGACCCACACCAGCGCCGATGGATATTTCACATTCCCGGTTTTGCCGGTTGGGCGCTATGAGTTGAGTGTGCAGGCCTCCGGATTCCGAACCTACCGGCGCAAGGACATCGTGCTGGATACCGATGCGGCGCTCAAGATCGACGTCCCGCTGGAGATCGGCGCTGTCTCGCAGACCGTGAGCGTGACCGACAATACCCTGCATGTTGAGACCGTCAGCACGCAGCTCGGAGAAGTGATCAGCGGACGCCAGATGACCTCTGTACCCCTCAATGGCCGCAGCTTCACCGATCTGCTCGCATTGCAGCCCGGCGTGGCGCCGGCGACCTCCATCACCTCCAGCACGGTGCAGGACGTGGGCGCAACCATCCTTGAGCCCTCGGGAACACTCAACCCTGGCACAATTTCCATCAATGGCCAGCGTGAGACTTCCAATTACTTCGGCGTCAACGGCAGCGATGCGGAAGAAGACGTGAACGCCGGCACCGCGATTATTCCCAACCTGGACGCGATTTCCGAGTTTCGCATTATCACCAGCAACTTCGACGCCGAATATGGCGAGTTCAGCGGCGGGCAGATCAGCGTGGTGACAAAATCCGGGGGCAACGGATTGCATGGCAGCGCATTCGACTTTCTGCGCAACACCGATCTCGACGCACGCAACTACTTTTCTCCCACGCGCGGCGCCTATCGCCAGAACCAGTTTGGCGGAACCGTTGGCGGACCCATACGCCACGATAAGGTGTTCTACTTTCTGGACTACCAGGGCACCCGCCAGACCCAGGGCATCGATACGGGCGAGATCAGCGTGCCGTCCAATGCGGACCGCAATGGCGATCTTTCCGATTTTGTAGACAGCAACGGCAACAGCCTGCTGGCTGGGATGGTGAGCGGCTCGTATCTTGCGGGTCTGTTGACGCAGAAGCTGGGTTATACCGTATCGCAAGGCGAACCGTACTACTTCAATGGCTGCGCCCAGGCCGATGCGAAGGCGGGACGATGCGTTTTTGCAAATGCGCAGATTCCTGAGAGCGCGTGGTCGGTTCCGGCGCAGCGGATGCTCCAATACATTCCCGCTGCGAACAACGCCGACGGCTTTGCCACATCCGCCTATGACCAGACCGTGCGCGACGACAAAGCGGGCGCGCGGATCGACGCCTATACCCGCTTGGGCCTGCTCTCGGGTTATTACTTTGTCGACGATTTCAACCTCAATAACCCCTATCCAGCAACTCAAAGCGGGGCCAGCGTTCCCGGCTTCAATGCATTGACCACGGGCCGCGCGCAGCTTCTGGCTCTGAGCGCAACCAAGGCCATCAACTCGACCACCGTGAATGAAGCGCACCTGAGCTACCTGCGCGACATTACCAACCTGGGGCAACCGGTGGGCGGGCGCGGCGTGAGCCTGATTTCGCAGGGATTTGAAAATGCCGACGGCAGCTCAAGCATCGTGGCTCTCGATCCCAAGGGGCAGAGCGTCGAGAATCTCAACTTCAACGGCTACTCCACCGGCGCGGCAGCCAACCAGTTGATTCAGGCCAACAATACCTACCAGGCAGCGGATACTTTCTCCAAGGTGCTGGGCAGCCACACCATGAAGTTCGGCAGCGAGTTCCATGCCGACCAGGTCAATGCCCACCCCATCGCGCAGTTCAACGGCAGCTTCGTCTTTTCCGGAACGGAAACCGGCGTGGACTTTGCGGACTTTCTGATTGGCGTGCCCAGCCAGTATAACCAGAGCCAGCTCAATCCGTTTTATGCCCGCAACAAATATGTCGGCCTTTTCGCACAGGATAGCTGGCACGCACTGCCCAGCCTCACTTTGAATTACGGACTTCGCTGGGACCGCATTGCGCCATGGTCGGAGAAGTACAACCAGATTTCCACCTTTGAAGCGGGCTCGCAGTCGCAAGTGTTTCCAGGCGCACCGGCAGGCATTCTCTATCCCGGAGACCCCGGAGTTCCGGGCACGCTGTCCCCAGTGGGGAATCTAGGCTTCTCGCCCAGGGTGGGTGTCGCATGGTCACCGCAGGCCAATGCCGGTGCATTGGCCAGGCTGCTGGGCTCTCCGGGAACCACCAGCATTCGTGCCAGCTTTGGCACTTTTTATACCGCCATCGATGCGCTCTCCATTAGCGTGCTGGCCGCGAATGCGCCCTACGGAACCACGTATACCAGCCCCCAGGAGCCGCTCTTCGCAACCCCGTTCACCCCCGCGGCAGATGGCATAAGCAAAGGTCAGCCTTTCCCGTACACGTTTGCACCGCTGAATTCATCGCGCGGCAACCCTGACGCGAACATCGACTGGACCGCCTATGAGCCGATCAGCGGCATTCCCGGATACGACATGCACAACCGCGTGCCCTATTCGGAAGAGTGGATGTTCTCTATCGAACGCCAGGCCGGGCCTGCAACGGTTCTCAGTGCAAGCTATATCGGCACATCCAGTCATCGCCAGCGCGTGTTGATCGAGCCCAACCCCGGCAATCCGGCGCTTTGCCTCAGTCTCAGCCAGCCCGGCGAGGTGCAGCCCGGCACACTCACCTGCGGCCCCGGCGGCGAAGACACCGTCTATTACCCCATTGTCGGCGGCCAGGTGAACGGAACCCGCGGTCCGCTGGGAGCCAATTTCGGCAGCAATGCGCTGCAATCGACCATCGGCCACGCCGATTACAACGCGTTTGAACTTAGTGCCCGCCACACCAGCGACCGTTTCGAGTTCTCCGCTGCCTACACCTACAGCAAATCAATGGATCAATCGTCCAACATCGGCGAAGAGGTCGATCCCTTCAACCCCGCGCTCAGCTATGCTCCTTCGTCGTTCGACGTGAAAAACAACTTCGTGCTCAGCTATGAATACCAGTTGCCCTTCGATCGGCTGTTGCGTTCCGACCGGTTCGCCGCCAAAGAATTGGCCCAAGGTTGGTCGCTCTCCGGCATCACGCGCTTTGCCAGCGGCTTTCCCGTGACGATGACGAATAACGGAGATAACTCGCTGATCGGCACCAATCCAAACGGCGTGAACAACAGCAGCGTCGACGAACCCGATTACAACGGCGGCCCGCTTCAGCTCAACCACAATCCGCGCACGATCGGAAACAACTACTTCGATGCCGGCGCCTTCAGCATTCAGCATGTGCTGGGCACCCCCGGCAACGCCAAGCGAAGATTCTTCTATGGCCCCGGTGCGGATAATTACGACACCGCGGTTGCCAAGCGTCTTCCGGTCACCGAGTCAAAGTCGCTGCTCTTCCGCGTGGAAGCATTCAACGTCTTTAACCACACGCAATTCAACGGCCCTGCTTCCGTTGATGGCGACATTGGCAGCTCGACCTTCGGCAACGCCATCGCTGCGGCTCCTCCACGCATTCTGCAAGGAGCGGTTAAATTCAACTTTTGACTGCCTGTTGGGGTTTTCGTGCGCTTCGAGCCCGGAGACGCCTGTTTCCGCGCGAGGCTGCGGCTCGATCGGTTGCCGGCGTTTTAGCAGCATCGAGCCACATCGAAGCCGGCGCAAAACGGATCTTCGCATCAGGCTTGCACAGAATGTGGAAAGAATGACTTTCCACAAGCCAACATGCCGGTACAAATGCCGCTTGCGGTTTGCCGGCGCCTACCAAGATTCATGCTGAAAGCCGAGCGCCCTCCCGCTCGCCCTCCACTCTCGCCACCTGGCCGGAGTGAGGGGAAATCCTGCTGAGCAAAAACTCTCTGAAGGTCAAATCCAGACAAAGCTGTTTGCTACCTGAGCAAAAGCAACCATCTTTTGTGGTCGGCACACTGGCAGAATGATTCTCAGGGTGTAGTTCCACTTTGGGAGAAGCCGTAGGCATGGATGGTGATCGAAACTCAAAGCACGGGCTATCTCCCAGCGCGCCTCGACACTAGCCGCACATCGTAATCGACGGAAGGGAAATCATGAGTACACAAAATGCGATATTCAACGGAGACCGGCACGTGAGCGACAACGGGCAAGAACGAACCCTGCAAGGGGAAAAAGCTGGAAAACGCATCGATAAGATCGGGGCCGGGGAATCCACGAGCCCTGTGCATATCCCTCATCACAGGACGTGTTGCTGCGAGTCCTGCTGGCCGAAAAACATCAACTTGTACCTTTAGCGAAGGCTCGCGATGACGAGACTCTTCCGTACAGGCCGCGTCAACGAAGACCAGAGCGCAGACTCGACGCTGCAGGCCCGGCTTGGGATGCAAAGTCTGGAAATTCAAACCGCGCCACAATAGAGGCAAGAAACGAGCGTATCGGTTTGGGCACAATTACCCTGACGTCTCCGTTGTCCGATCCGGCCAAGAATGACGCCGAACACACCCGATTTCGCGGCCAAGACTCGCTCTTCCTCCGCCATCCCTCCAACCCGATTCTCAGCGGCAAGGACTGGCCCTATCCGGTCAACAGCGTCTTCAACGCCGGTGTCGTTCGTCTGAACGACGGAGACACGCTGCTGCTGTGTCGCGTCGAAGATCGGCGTGGCTTGTCGCACCTTTGCGCGGCCCGATCCGCGAATGGAATCGATGGCTGGCGCATCGATTCGCAGCCGACGCTGGCGGCGAATCCGCGCGAATATCCCGAAGAAATCTGGGGAATAGAAGATCCGCGTATCACCTACGTGCCGGAGTTGAAGCAATATGCGGTCGCTTATACCTCCTTCGCCAGGGGGGGGCCCTGCGTGTCGCTGGCCTTGACAAGTGACTTCAAGACCTTCGAGCGCTACGGCGTCATCATGACGCCGGAAGATAAGGACGCCGCCCTGCTGCCGCGCAGGGTCGGAGGGCTCTGGGCGCTTGTGCATCGCCCAACGACATCGCTCGGCGCTCATATTTGGATCTCGTACTCGCCTGACCTTAAGCACTGGGGCGGACATCGGGTGATACTCGAAGCTCGCCGTGGCGGATGGTGGGACGCCAACAAGATCGGGCTTTGTTCTCCGTTCATCGAGACGGAAATGGGCTGGCTGGCAATTTACCACGGTGTGCGCCAGACAGCTGCCGGCAGCCTTTACCGTCTCGGTCTGGCTCTGTTCGACCTCAAGAAGCCGGATGTGTGCTTGCAACGCGGAGACTGCTGGATCTTCAGCCCGGAGGCCCCATACGAGCGGAACGGAGATGTCCCCGAGGTGGTCTTTCCTTGTGGGCAGACCATCGGGGCCGACGGGGACACCATCAATCTCTACTACGGGGCCGGCGACTCCTGCATGGCGTTGGCTACCGGCAGCATTCGCACTCTCTTTTCCTGGCTCGACCACAACGCAAGCTGGGGTGACGACCCACGTGTGCCATAGTTGCCCAGATCGGCTCAAGTCGCGATCTGACAGTAGCCTGATCAATGGAAGGCCGCCTCGCCCTTCATGCGCGGCCTAGGAAACTCTCATTCGGTATGGCACACTGAGCATGCCGCCGGACGACTCAAGCCCGCACTGACTCCAAAGTTCGCCTGGCAATCTCGTCCGTCTTCTCGGCTGCTTCCGTAGAGTATTCTTGAGCCCTCGCGCTCAGCTCTCGCGCGGCCAGTGATCGCCCCTCGGCACCTCTCCTCAGAACGACACATCCACCGGCTGAGTCACCCGCAACACCGACTGGTCGCCGGTCATCTGCTTCCACGCGGCGCGGATGGCTTCCACTTTATCGCGGTTTTCCTGGGTGTCGGGGTAATCGACGATCAGTATCTTGGACCGCAGACGCTCCGGCGACGACTGCTTTGCGCCCTGCCACTGCCCGTAGACATCGACCACGCTGAGTCCGTCAGGGAAGCGCGGGGTGACCTCTTTATCGAGAAACTCGCGCCAATTGGCTTCGCTTACGCCCTGCTCGGGACGATCCGCCGGCCCCAGGCCGAAGTAGAGTTTGGTATCCACCCAGCCGGAGGCATGCCCTGGGTGTGCCGGATCGCCAGCCAACGTGGGCGCAGTGACAGTGGCAGCAGGGGAGGCGGGGTTCTGGCGCGCGCAACCTGTGAGGAATACGGCGAAGAGTGCGGCGAGCAGGAAGAGCCGCATGAGGGGTCTGCTGTTACTTCTCAACTTCCACGCCTCGCCAGAAGGCCACATATCCCTTGATCTTGCGCGCCGCCGGCTTGGGGTCGGGGTAGTACCAGGCTGCATCCGGGTTGTCCTGCCCCTCGATCAGCAGGTTCAGGTAGCGCGCCTGGCCTTTCCACGGGCAGGTGGAAGTGGTGCTGCTGGGGCGAAAGTACTCCCGCTTGAGGCTGGCTTCGGGAAAGTACACATTTCCCTCCACCACCTCCGTCGTATCGCTTTCGGCAATCACCTTGCCGTTCCAGACTGCTCGTGCCATGGTCTATTCCCAGGTGAATCCGTGATTTCCCGCTCACCCGGCCATGCGCCCGGGCATTGAGTCAACGGATAGGCCACTGCCGGAGATTGAGCGCCGTGGCGAGCGCAATTGTGCGCGAAATGGCCGGGGAGCGTCTTACTTCGCTTCTTCAATCGATGCGATGTGCACGGTCTTCTTCGCCGCATCCGCGGTCGCAGTCACCGTCACGTGGTCGCCATAGAAGGCTTTCACCGCGTCCGGGTTGTCGATGGTCCAGACTTCCTTCTTGGCCTCGTCCACGAACACCGGCGCTTCGCCGCCTGCAATGCACTTCTTCACGCATGCCGAGCCGCTGCCGGCGTGTTTGGCGCCGCACATGGCATCGGAGATCCAGCCGTTGATGGTGGTGTCGGCCGCCAGCGCGGTCAAAGGAGCAAAAGCAAGCACAACGGCTACGAATGCAGCTACACGTTTCAAGGGAAACCTCCAGGGGTTGGGGCTTTTCGATCCGCTACCATCATCCATCACCGGAACCGATTCGGCAAGCAGATTCGGAGGCGGGCTTTCGCCTGAACATCCAGCTACTCCTGTGCGTCCTCTCGAACCGGCTGCTTTTCCCCGCGTGCCCGCATGGCCTTGAGGGCAACTTCGTAGCGCTGGGCAGCGGCGGAAAACCGGACGATGAGTTCGGATGTCTTGGTCAGGAAACCGGGATTTCTGGCGCGTATCTCGTCCAGGATAGGTTCAAACTTGGCCAGGAGGAAAAATCCTTCGCCGTTGCAGTCCACAAACAGCTCGGCGGAGACCGCTCCGTGCAGCACCATGGCCGCGGCCATCTCCCAATAGGTAATCACCTGGCGGAAATGCGCGTTGTGCGGGTGAGCAGGGTTTGAAGAGACTGCAAAGAACTCCTCTGCCGTCTTCGGCCAGAACTCACCCGTCATCCAGGCGCGAGCCTCGCGCATCAGCGCTTCAGTACGCAATTGATACAGCTTGATAACAATTTCAGCATCGGCAGGGGTCGCGAGCATCCGTTCCATAAGGGCATTTCTCCACCCGCCCATACTAACGGATTAAAGCCACGCGCGCTGCCCCAGAAGGATCGAAGAGCGATTGGACGGTCGCGGGCTGTTTCCTATTAAAGCGAGCTGCGGCGCGAGCACTGGTTCCATTCCCTCACGCCTCCAGCATTGCCGATGCGATGGAAGTGCTGCAAACTCGACTCGATTCCGGCCGCGAGCCTCACTTCCGCCATTTCAGGGAATTCCGTTTTCATCGCCGCGACCAGCGCGCCCCGGTCGCGGGTGCCGTCGAGCAGCTTGAGAAAGCTCACCAGCACGGGGTCGTCAAGTCTCAGTGTGCCGTGCAGCAGGGTGGTCGCGAAGCCCCTGGTGCGGGCCTCCAGTCGGCTGCATGCGCTGGCTCTGGGCCGCGCCGGGATCGCTCCCGCAACCGGAGCTTGCCATGCGTGCGTCTCAACAAATTTTCCCACGATCAGCTGCATCAGCAAAGTGACTCCCCCTTCGTCGAGCAGGAGGCCCGCCCTGGAAAGCATCGGTTCCAGCTCCCGAAGACTCACTCGGCGCGGCCACCTGGCGGCCAGTTCCTCAAGCAGCGCAATCGCCCCGGCGTGGTTCGACTCCATTCTGACCCCGTTCGGCAGCGTGAATACCCTGCTGCCCTGCGCCTCTCCGGGAGCAGTCGTGGCTTGCGAAGAAAGCAGCAGCCGGCGCAGATGCTCCGCTGGAAAATCGCGGCGGACGACACAGTCCGCCCGGCAAAGCAGAGTCTCGCGAAACGCACGCGCGCGAAGAAAGTCCAGCATCTGCTCCTGCTTCACAATGTCACCGTCAGCCGCATTCTCGACCGCCAAGCGAATCTCGGATCGGTAGCAGGGATCGTCCATTGGCGGCAACACGGCCTCGCTCAGGTATTGCAAGCCGTGCCGCTGTGCATGCTCCGCAAACTCCGAGAAGAGCACGGGGCGATACGCGTCGGTAAGCCAATCGTGATAGGTCAATTCCGGGCTGCGCTTTTCAACCAGATCCAATTGCTCCTGAACCAGCAACCGGTACGCATCGCCCTCCGGCCGCGACTCAAGCAGAAAACGCAGGAACGCCAGGGATTTTGTCACCCGCTCATGCGGGTCTTCGACGCCTTTGACGCAGTACAACATCATCTCCCGGAGCATCAACCGCAAATGTCCGCCAGGCAGCGCGTTGTAACTGACAAAGGCCACTCCGTCCGGGTTCAGCAACTCTCCGCAGAGAGCCATCATCCGCTCGCCCACCGGCTCGGGAACCCAGGCATAAAAGCCGTGCGCGACGATGTAATCGAACCGGCCTAGCTCGGAACCCAGTTTGAGCAGGTCGCCCTCGAAGATGCGCGCATTCTTCAGCCCGAGTTCGCGAATCCGCTGCTGCCCCTGCTCAATCCGCAGCCGCGCCAGATCGAATCCGACAAACTCGCTCGAGGGGATAGCGTACGCCATGGGAATGAGATTGGCGCCTTCGTTGCAGCCAATTTCGAGCACGCGGCATTTCTCAACCGGCGCCGGGTTCAGCCCATGCAGAATAGCCATGGCAGCCAAGCGGTCAGGATGTGTGTGGGGATGGGGGAAGCCGGGATATGCAAACGTGTTGTGGGAATTGTGCTCCGCTGGCATCGTCCCGCTCCTTGCATCCGGATCATATCAACGGAGGCCGAAGCCGAAGGTGCGCTCTACGCGGCGCTGGCCTTCTTTGACGCGGCTGGTTTCAGACTGCCGCCTGTGGCCGCACCTGCGGCAAGCTCTTCATCGGTGTAATAGCGGCCTGATCCGTCCAGTTCGCGGGATGCAAGACTGCGCGCAACCTCATCGAGGGCCTTTCGGATCGCGCCGTGGAGTTCACTCGAAGTAAGGTTTTTCACAGTACCGCCTCCTCAATCCTTGCCCAACGCTCGGAATCGTGCACGATCAGCGCCAAGCCCTCGCGCTTCTCGGCGATGAGCGTCCGCTTCCAGTCAGTATTATCGTAGATTTCTGCTTCGTCCGCCAGTGGCAGATAGAGGTCACGCATAATCGACATGCCTGAATAATACCTTCTGACTATCACATCCAAAGGAATCTGATGGCCTCCTTGGCTCACACGGCGCGCAACGCGCGCAATCGCGTCTTCGGGAGCGGGGAGCCAAAAGTAAATTAGCGTAATCCGCCAGCCATCCAGTTTGCATTGCTGCAAAAGCCTTAGATATGACTTCCCAGAGCAGGTCGTCTCGAACGCGAAGCTCTTTCCGCCGCGGACCAAAGCTCGCATTCTTTCAATCAACTGCCGGCCGGCAGCGAAGGCGGCCGCATCCACATCTTTCGGTGAAATGTCCCGAGCAATCTCGTCGGCGTTAAGAAACGGATGCAGCTCCAGGAATTCCGGCAGCAGAATCCGCGCCGTCGTAGTCTTCCCCGCCCCGTTCGGACCTCAGAGGATCACAATTTCTTTCACGGACTCGCCTTCAAACGACGCCTATTACGCCGGCTGCAATTCCCTCTTCCCGCCCTTCTTCTCCGACCCGGCAATGGGCACCGGCCCATGCGTCTCCACCGTGGGCGGAGGCGGCGCGTCGCCGATGCGCTTGGAATAGCTGCACGCCACGGTCGCGTCCGAAGGCGCTGCTTCTTTCTTCGCAGCACCCTTCTTAGCGGCCTTCTTCGGCGCGGTCTCGTCCTCGATCGCCTTCTTCTTGTTGGGGCACTCAAGGTAGATTCCCGAACGCAGCGTCTTCTCGATAAGATACGGGCTGCCGCACTCCGGACACTTCTTCGCCACCGGCTTCGAGTTCGAAGTGAAGTCGCACTTGGGATAATTGGTGCAGCCCCAGAAGACGTTTCCGCGCCGCGCCTTGCGCTCGGCCAAATCTCCAGTCCCGCACTTGGGACACTTCATGCCCTCAATCAGATTCTGCTTCACGTATTTGCATTTCGGGTACCCGGAGCAGGATACGAACTCCCCATACTGCCCCTGGCGCAGCACCAGCGGCTTGCCGCACGCGGGGCAGTCTTCGCCGGTGGGTACGGGCGGCTTCTGCTGCTGCTTCTGGCTCAGCTTGCGGATGGTCTTGCAGGGCGGGTCGGCGTTGTAGTCGGGGCAGCTCATGAACATGCCGAACGGGCCGCGCCGCAGCACCATCACCTTGCCGCAGTTCTCGCAGTACTCTTCCTTCTCGTCCGCTTCCTGCGCCTCGGGCGTGTTCATATCAGGCTTGGCGGCGGTGTTTTCTTTGGTGAATGTGCAGCTCGCCGGGTCTTTCTTGTCGTAGGCCGAGCAGGCAAAGAAGGTGCCGAACTTGCCCCACTTCAAAACCAGAGGAGACCCGCACAGATCGCATTTCTCCGTTGTCACCTGCTCCATGCGCTTGATGTCGCGCATCTTCTTGCCGGCATCCTTGAGCTCGTCTTCAAAGTGGTCGTAGAAGCCATTCAGCAGGTCGGTCCACTTTTCCTTGCCGTCTTCAATGTCGTCCAGTTCTTCTTCGAGCTTTGCCGTATACGCCATGTCGAAGATGTAAGGGAAGCTCTCGACGAGCAGATCGCACACCACCACGCCAATCTCCGTGGGATAGAAGCGCCCGCGCGATCCGCCATGCTTGACCACATACTCGCGATCCTGAATGGTGTTGATGATCGACGCGTAGGTCGAAGGCCGGCCGATGCCGCGTTCTTCCAACTCCTTCACCAGCGAAGCCTCGTTGTAACGCGGAGGCGGCTGGGTGAACTTCTGCTCTTCTTCCAGCTTGTCGAGCGCAAGAGCCTTTACGCCGTCCAGGTTGGGCAGCTTGTTGGCCGACTCATCGTCGTCGTCCTTTTTCTCTTCGATCGCCTCGTAGACTTTCAGGAAACCATCGAAGCGCAGCACCGAGCCGGAGACGCGGAAATCATACGTCTTGCCGTCTTTCGCGCTCACCGCGGCAATCTTCGCCGTGGTCACGTCGAAGACCGCCGGAGTCATCTGCGACGCCACAAAGCGCCGCCAGATCAGCGTATAGAGCTTCAGTTGCTCTTCGCTCAAATAACGCGCAATCGACTCCGGCGTACGCGATGCGTCGGTGGGCCGAATGGCCTCGTGCGCGTCCTGGGCGTCCTTCTTGCCCTTGTAGACATTCGGAGTCTCAGGCAAATACTTCGCACCCAACTGCTTCCCGACCCACTCCCGCGCCGCTTGAATCGCATCCGGCGACACGCGCGGCGAGTCTGTTCTCATGTAAGTGATCAGGCCGGTCGTTCCCTCCGCGCCCAGATCGATGCCTTCATACAACCGCTGTGCCACTCCCATGGTGCGGCGCACATTGAAGCCCAGCTTGGTTGATGCGTCGCGCTGTAACTGGCTGGTGATAAAAGGAGGCAGCGGCCTGCGCTGCTGCTCACGCGACTGCACCGAAGCCAGCGACCACCGCGCGCTTTTGAGAGCAGAGAGCACGGCATCCACTGCGGCCCTGTCAGGCAATGCATTGGCGATGAACTGGTCTTTTCCGTCCTTGTCTTTGCCGTTAGCCACCCGCGCCGGTTCGCCGTCAATCCCGATGAACTTGGCTTTCAAACTCTTGTCTGGCTGCTGGTCAACATGGAGCAGCGCGTCCAGCGTCCAGTATTCAACGGGAACAAACGCGCCAATCTCGCGTTCGCGCTCAACAATCAGCCGCACCGCAACCGTCTGCACCCGGCCTGCGGAAAGCCCGCGCCTCACTTTATCCCACAGCAGCGGTGAAATCTTGTACCCCACCAGCCGGTCGAGCACGCGCCGCGTCTGCTGCGCGTACACAAGGTTCTGGTCCACGTCGCGAGCGTGCTTGAAAGCTTCCTGCACCGCCTTCTTGGTGATCTCGTTGAATGTCACGCGGCGAATCTTTTTTCTTTCCTTCGCGGTCGTTCCCAACTGCAGCGCCAGGTGATACGCAATCGCCTCGCCCTCGCGATCGGGGTCAGGCGCCAGAAAAATCTCGTCGGCCTTCAACCCCAGCTTCTTCAGCTGCTCTACAACTTTTTCCTTGCCCGGAGACACGATCAGCTCCGGCTCAAACGTCCGGCTCTTCAGTTCCACGCCAATGTCGTTCTTGGGCAGGTCCATGATGTGCCCGATAGAAGCCCGCACCTCAAAGCCCTTGCCCAGATATTTCTCAATCGTCTTCGCCTTGGCGGGAGACTCGACGATTACCAGTGATTTGCTCATTGCCATCCTTATTACGTGTTTACTTAACTCACTCTACCCCGTCCGGCGTGTTTGACTCACAATCGAGCGATTTGGATTCGCGGAGGCCGTGCCCAAAATCCTTTCGCAACATCGGCCGCCCATCCCACTCCGGGAAAAACGACCCGCAAAGGTTGCACCGTACCATGGAACACCGTTGTGTTTCCACTCCCTGGACCGGTTGCTCTTTACCCCGCGGCCCATTTACAACCGCTTAAAGCCTTGCAGCGCAACCGGAACCACGTTCTGGAAAAAATCCGCAAATTGTTCCCGGCTGGCGCGTTGGCGCACTTCAACTCTTCCTCACTTCCTGCCCGCCGATCCCTCTTCGAAATCCGCCGCCGGCGGGTTTTCAATGTGTAACGCGAGGGTGTTTGTCAATACCCCTTTTGGGTACCCGGCCCACTCTGTGGTGCGCACTCTCGTTACTACATAACTCATTGACCTGCAAATACTTACAACGTAGACTCGAGAGAAGTCAGGGAGCCGCAAGTTGACGCAAAACGCTCCTCGCCAACATCGCTTTCGAACCCAAAAAAGAAACTGTTCAAAGGAGCACACAGTGAAACGCATCGGCCTTTTCGTCCTCTCTGGCTTGTTGTTCGGCCTGGTTGCATCAACCAGTGCCCACGCCAGTTCTCTCGTCGTCAACGGCTCGTTCGAAAACCCAAGCGTGGGCGGAGGCTGGAGCCTGTTCAGCAACGGCCAGGTTTCCGGCTGGTACACAACCGATGCCGGGGGGCTCATTGAAATCGACAACAGCAATGTGGTCGGCGGACCCGCTTTCTCCGGAACCCAGAGCCTGGAAGTCAACGCAAACAACCCCGAAGCCGTGGATCAGCTCGTCAACGGCCTGCTGGTTGGGCAAACCTACGACCTGTCGTTTGCCTATGGCGATCGCCCCGGATCGGGAGCCCAACAGATGCAGGTCTGGTTCGGCGGCAGCCTGGTCACTCTTGACTCCGGCAACCTCAACAACTCGTCCTTGCTCTGGTTCCCGCAGTCCTTTGTCGTTACCGCCTCGTCGACTAGCGAAGTACTGAGCTTCGTGGGCCTGCCGGATAGCGGACTTCCCTCCTACGGAAACGAAGTTGACGCTGTGTCCCTCAACGAAACGCCAGAGCCTTCCTCTCTGATTTTGCTCGGCACAGGCCTCGGCCTGTTGGCCTTTGGTTTCGCATTCAGACGGCAGCGGTTTCTGCCCGGCACCATCGCGGCTTAGTCTCACCCAGACTGAATGCTCCCAGTGAAATGTACGCCCGGCGCCCTTTCAGGGTTCCGGGCGTTTCACTTTCCGGCTTGCCCCGCCTTCGAAAGTGCTGGCTAGGCGCGCATTCCCATGACTCGAACGTAATTCTTGCCCGGCATGGAGCGAATCCGGCCAGCCATCTCCAGCTCAAACAGGGCCGTAAATACTTCGGAAGAGGTTAGTTGCGTCTCCAGCAGTTCGAGAATCTCATCGATCTGCAGACTCGCGTCTGAGCGCAGCACCTCAAGCACCATCGCCTCTTCCGGCCTGAGCGCCGGGTCCGGGAGTAGAGATGCCGTCGTCTCCGATTTGGATTCAACCGGCGCCTCGGCTTCCAGTTCCAGCCGCACCTGCGAAGGCAGATCTTCCCACACGTCTTCCCACGTGGCCGTAAGCTTTGCGCCCTGCTTTATCAATGTGTTGGGCGTCCACGAGCCTTTGCTGGTCACATTGCCCGGAACCGCAAACAAATCGCGATTCTGCTCCGCTGCGCACCGCGCCGTTACCCGCGTCCCTGAGTTCTCTCCGGCCTCAACCACCAGCACCGCCACGCTCAGCCCGCTGATGATTCGATTCCGTCGCGGAAAATTCTGCGGCGCCGGAAACGTCCCCATTGGCAGTTCGCTCACAATAGCTCCGCCCAGCGCCAGAATCTCTTCCGCCAGCTTCTTGTTCTCCTTTGGATAGACCACGTCGATGCCCGTGCCCCACACCGCAACCGTCGGCATGCGCGCCGCCAGCGCGCCGCGATGCGCGGACGAATCGATTCCCCGCGCCATGCCGCTCACAATCAGCAGGCGACGCGCTGCCAGGTCGCGCGAGAGCATTTCTGCCACGCCCGACCCATACGGCGACGGATGCCGCGTTCCCACCACCGCAATCGCCGCCCGAGTCAGCAATCGCACATCGCCGCGCACCCACAGCACCGGAGGAGGATCGTAAATCTCCTTCAATCGCTCCGGGTACTCTGCGCATCCGAACGTGACGATCGTAGCGCCTTGCGCCGCCACCCGCGCCCACTCCTGCTCAGCCGCTTGCCGCGCCTTGCCGTCAAAGATGAACTGTGCCGCGCCGGCGGGGAACCGCAGCGCTTCAAGCCCGGTAAGCGGCAGCGCGAAGATCTGGCTCGCCGCATCCAACTGCGCCATCGCATCCACAATCCGCTTTGGCCCCAGTCCGGGCGAGAGCACCAGCGCCAGCCACGCCAGCCGATCCTCGTCCAACGTGATGGCCGCGCCCGGCAAACCGCCCTCTGCGGCCAACGTGGCCGCCCGCCCGCCTTCTTCATTTGAAATTTGCACACGTCTCCGTTCCTGCTGCCGAAGTTCGCAGATTCCGGAGGGAGCCTGGAGTTTCAACCCCAGGAAAGAGTGCCAGATTGAGGGCCTTCAGGCCTGGACCTGCAGCCTGTTTCCACGGCGGCAAGCATGCTGGGTCGCAAGCCCCATTCCTCAAAAAACGGGCGTCGCCGTTTCAAGGGAATTTCAGCCAAAGTTATGCTCGTTGCCGCGTCCTGTCAAATCGCGCGACCTCCGCTGTAGCCGCAGGCACAGCATCCTTCGCCCGCGGTTGATAATCTAACCATGAGTGAATTCCGTATCTTATCCCGAGCGGCGATCAGGCAAGCGTCTGCGCATCGCAGCCATCAACTTCCTCAATCCAGCGCCGCTGATGTGGGACTTCGAGCACCCGCCGCTCAACGCCGCGCTCGCCCAGCGCTACCAGATCGACCGCATGTCGCCCGCTGAGTGCGCCGACTGCCTGGCCGCCGCGCCCACCGATCTCGATCACGCCGACATCGGCCTTGTCCCCATTGCAGCACTCGCATCCAACCCATCGCTGCGCATCCTTCCCGGCTGTGTCATTGCGTCGAAGCGCCGGGTCCGCTCGCTGCTGCTGGTTCATCGCACCAACCATCCCCTCACTACCCTGCGCTCCGTAGCCGCCGACACCGCCAGTCGCACCACCCTGGCCTACGCACGCATCCTTTTCCACCATTGGGGCAATCCGGCAGTTCCCTTCACGCCCGCATCCGCCGACCTCGACACAATGCTCGAACACGCCGACGCCGCCATCCTCATCGGCGACCCGGCCCTGCTGGCGCTTGAGGAACAAGCCAACCGCTTCGAGCGCACCGGCGAAAATCTCGTCTATCTCGACCTGGCCGAAGAGTGGAACAACATCACCGGCCTTCCCTTCGTCTCCGCAGTCTGGGGCACCACTGCGTGGGGCAGACCTTTCGATGAGATCATCGCGCAGGATTTAATCCAATCAAGAATCCACGGTCTCGAAAACATCGACGCGCTGGTCGCCGAATGGGCGATTAAACTCCCCATACCCGAAGACACCATTCGCACCTACCTCACCAGTAACATCCATTACGTGCTTGATGAGGAATGCATCGAAGGTGTGAGAGTCTTCTTCCGCACCGCCGCCAGCCTGGGTATTCTGCCCGAATACACCTTCCGCGTTAGCGAGTTAGCAAACTAACGCTAACTTGCTAAGGAACCTCTGATTAAGTCGTTGTTTTGAAAGGGCACGGCATCAGTCGTGCCGTAAGTGCCGCAAAATGACCGTGGGCTTTAGCCCCTGAGGGAATACCGGTGGCTGATTCAGAGCTTCCCTAACGCTAACTGGCTTACGCGCAAAAAGGCCGAATCGCTTTGCGATTCGGCCAGCTGACTCGCTAACTCAGTAACTGCAATCTGTCATCTGTAACCCGCAATCTGATCTTAAATCTCCCACCGCAGCAACGCAGCCCCCACAGTAAACCCAGCCCCCACCGCGGCAAGCAGTACCAAATCGCCCTTCTTCAGCTTGCCCTGCTCGATTGCCGTCTCCATTGCCAGCGGAATCGTCCCCGCCGACGTATTGCCGTAATTCTCGATATTGATAATCACCCGCTCCGGATCCATCCCCAGCCGGTCCGCGGTTGCGGTAATAATCCGCTTGTTGGCCTGGTGCGGAATAAAACAGCCCAGGTCCGCGCCGGTCACGCCGTTGCGCTCCAGAACCTTGGTCGTGGCCTCAGCCATCTTGCGCACGGCAAATTTATACACCGCCGGCCCATCCTGGTAGATATAGTGCATCTTCTTGTCCACCGTCTCGTGGCTCGACGGATTCAAGCTTCCGCCGCCCTTGAGATTCAGGCTCACGCCGCCCGCGCCGTCGATCTCGTGCACAAAATCGATGAAGCCGATCTCGCCATCCTCCGCCGGCTCAATCAACACCGCCCCACCTCCGTCGCCAAATAGTACGCAGGTAGTCCGGTCGGTGTAGTCCGTCATGCGCGTATTCGCGTCCGCACCAATCACCAGCACTTTCGTGTGCGCCCCGCTCTCCACCATCTTCACGCCCGCCTGCAAAGCGAAAACGAACCCCGAACATCCGGCCGAAACGTCGAAACCCCACGCACCCTTGGCGCCAATCTTGTCCTGAACCAGGCAAGCGGTCGAGGGAAACATCATGTCCGGCGTAACCGTGCCCACAATGATGCACTCGACTTCACTAGCTTCGATACCGCGCGCAGCCAGGCACTTCTTCGCCGCATGCACGCAGATATCGCTCACGCCCAACCCCTTGGCCAGCACGTGCCGCTCGCGGATGCCCGTGCGATCCATGATCCACTGGTCGTTGGTCTCCACCATTTTTTCGAGGTCTTTGTTGGTCAGCACATCGGGAGGGACGTAGGTGCCCAGCGCCGAAATCTTTGCGCGCCGGCCCACCACGGGGCGAACGGTAAGGCTCAATGGACTTCTCCTTGCGGCTGATCCAGAATGGAGCGCCACATTATCTGCTTGTCATCCTGAGCGAAGCGCACTTCAGCGGAGTCGAAGGACCTGCTTCCGTCTCTTCGGCTTCAACATCGGCGCACGCGCGCCCCCAATGTCTCATGGCATAAAAAGTACCGGGTGACCTACTGCGCCCGTACTAGCCCGTTACCGTTGCTTCCTTCCGGACCTGGCGGGATTGGCGGGATTACGTCGCGTAGGACCCGGCACTGATTGATTTTACCATCAACGAGCCGATTGACGAGCCACCTGGAAGTGAAGTTATTAACCCCTGCCAATCCAGTTCCCTTCCTTGTCGAAGTTCCGAGTTCTTTCGAACCCACAAGCGTTCCAGACGAGGTCAAACATCGGCCTCAAAACCTTGACCGGATCAGCTGCCAGATCTTGGACAACAGTTTCTGGGAGGACCAAAGTATCTCTATCTATCAGGCGGCTACTGTTGAATTGCGCCATCGGTATTGCCATGCGAAGGCCCCTGGCATTAGTAAGCGTCAGCGCAACGGCAACAGGACCGCCCGCCTCAATTTCTCCAAATACGCGAAAACAAGTTCGTAGGTAGTTTGGAAGATTTCTTTCATAAAGCTCGCTCCCAATCCACTGCTTACCTTCCATCTCGAAGACAAGCCCCACCGGACCGGCGACGACCTCGATCAACCCATTTCGATACAGCTGCGTGTAGGTGTTCCCGACATATGTTCCTTCCCCATCGCCTGCGAGCACTCCATCGAGGTTTATCCGACGGCTAAAGCCCTGGTTCCCAAGCGTGGGCAAGCGAGCGTGATCCCTCAAGAACGGGATGAGATCGAACTGCAGCTGACCCGCAAAAGACTCCGTCGGGATGCAATGCAAAATCAGTTTGGGTCCGGCGTGCATCGGAACGGGAGTCTCATTGTTCGAGATCGCGATAATCCGATCTGTCCGGAATCCTCGAATGCGATCTATTACGGAACTGGAAAGCGTAAATGCGGCCCGCAATTCGCTTACGTCCAGCGGATACTTCCCAGCGGAATTTCTTCCCCAAAATTTACTGCTATCTTGAACCCAGTGCGGGCCAGACCAACTTCGGTCGATTCGAAGAATGACGACCCTCTTGCCTTCGCCACAGTTGACGGCCCCAAAATTGCGTCGAATCCTCGGCTCCAGCCCAGAATCCATCCACTGTTCAAGCCGAAGTATCTCCCTATCCAGATCAGATGATTGAATGCCGACAATCTGAGTTGGGAGCCCCTTTTCCTCCTCGATACCAAAGAAGATGTCGCCCCCTGAGGTATTTGCGATGGAGGGAGCACCCGCTAGGAACTTCCCTTTGCCGGCTTCGCTACTGGCCGGAAGTTCGCGCTTGTACTCAATTGTGCGATCCTCCCGCACCTGGTTCTCGATGAGCGCAATAAGATCGCCCTCGGTTACGCAACCCGCAGCTTCGGAATCATCGAACTTGCCGCCCTTCTACTCGCATTCAAGGGTAGCGCGCGTGCTTTTCAGAGTAAATATGTGCATATCCCGGTACAATAGAAGTGTGACCAATAATTCCCGACCCACGGCCCCTTCCGTGGGCTTTATTTCGTTAGGCTGCCCCAAGAACCTCGTCGACTTCGAAGGGGAAATCCGCGAAGGATCCCCAAACATTGCAGAGCTGTGATGGTGACAAGAGCGGTTGATGGCATCATCGTGCCTTGGCCACAGTCCCCGGACCCGCCGACCGCGCCCGCGACGAACGCTTCTTAGCCGCCGGCGCCAAAGTCTCAATCACGAAGTCCCCATCCGGAAACACGACTCGCAACTCCAGTTGGCCTCCGAGAGCGCCGACGTATTCCCGCAGCGTGCTCAAGAGGAAATCCGACTGCCTCTCCATCCGGGAGACGGCTCCCTGGGCAATGTTGAGTCTCTCGGCGATTGCAACCTGAGTTTGCTGGCGCGCCTGACGCAGCTTGTGAAAACCGATGCGCGCAAGTTCGGCGTCCGCTTCCCGCTTCAGGCTCGCGCGAACCTCGGGAGAGGACTTGTGTTTTAGATCGTTCCACTTGATAGCCATTGCGTTGTGCTCCTTTGCGCGCCCGCTGGTACGGGTAAGACTGCGCTATTTTTTGATCGTCCTCAGGTGTTCTTCATAGAGGTCGTCTGCTTTCGGCACCATTCTTTCGTACCAGCGATCATCGCCCGTCTTGTCTCCCCCGAGCAGCAGCAGTGCCACTCGGAGAGAATCGAAGGCGTACAGGACGCGATAGGGCCGCCCTTCGTGCTGGATTCTCAATTCCCGCATGTGGCGGAACTTCGAATCTTTGATGCCAGTGCTTTGCGGATAGCCAAGAGCCGGCCCAGCCTCCATCAGCATGAGCACCACGCGCTCGACGCTATTCTGTTCGGGCTCAGAGAGGTCTTCATACCAGGTCTTGAACTCGTCGGAGACCTCCACCTCGTATGCCATAGATGTAATATACCATGGATGTGATAATTGGGCCTCTTTTCTTCTCGGTGCATCGTTCAAGAAAAGGTTGGTTATCTGGAAGAAATATGGCTCCAGCTCTCAAGACTCGCGCTTCACGGAATAACCCGTTCTGAGCGCAAAAATCCCATCCCCGGTACAATAGAACGGTGATCAAGAATTCCCCACCCACGGCCCCTTCCGTGGGCTTTATTTCGTTAGGCTGCCCCAAAAACCTCGTTGACTCCGAGGTGATGATGGGCCTGCTCGACCGCGCCGGCGCGCGGCTCACGTCGCATCCAGAAGAGGCGGAGATCCTCGTCGTCAACACCTGCAGCTTTATCGACACCGCCAAGCAGGAATCCGTCGACACCATCCTCGAAATGGCCCGCCACAAAAGCTCCGGCTCGGCCCGCAAGCTCATTGTGGCAGGCTGCCTCGTCGAGCGCTATCGCGACGAGATCATGAAGAGCATTCCGGAAGTGGACGCCGTGGTTGGCACCGGCGAACTGGAATCCATTCTCGAAGCTGCCGGCCTGTCGATGCCTGCCGTTGCCGCATCCGTGTCGCCGTTCAACATTCTCAGCAGCAACGGCCACGCCGATGTCCGCCCCGGCCTCGAATCCCGTGCCGCCACGCACAAGCAGGAACACGAACCAAGGCGGACGGTAGGCCAGGGCTTTAGCCCTGGTATTGGCGTCGCAGAATCGACGGGGGCTTTAGCCCCTGAGGAAAGCCGTCCAGAAACAACCAAATTCCGCCCCGAAGGCGACCTGCGCGAGAGCCAGGGCCGCTTCAGCCGCAACGACTGGCAAGGCGCAACGCACCTGCTGCCAACCTATCTCTACGACGAAACCGTTCCACGGTTTTTGACCACTCCCAAGTCTTCGGCTTACATAAAAATCGCCGAAGGCTGCGACCACCCCTGCACCTTCTGCGTGATCCCCAACCTGCGCGGCAAGTTCCGCTCGCGGCGCTTTGAATCCGTCGTGGCTGAAGCGCAAGGCCTCGTCGCGCGCGGGGTCGAGGAAATAACCCTCATCGGCCAGGACACCACCTGCTACGGCGAAGACCTTGGCATCAAGGATGGGCTCGCAGCGCTGCTCGATGCACTGGCCAGCATCCCCGGCGTGCGCTGGCTCCGCTTCCTTTACGCCTACCCCAACCGCATCACCAATCGGTTATTGGAGACGATCGCCAAGCACGACAACATCTGCAAGTATCTCGATGTGCCCTTGCAGCACGCATCGCCCGCGGTGTTGAAGACCATGAAGCGCGGCGCCGGCGCGGACATCTTCCTCAAGACTCTCGAAAAAGTCCGTGCGGCGGTGCCGAGAATCGCATTGCGCACCAGCTTCATCGTCGGCTTCCCTGGTGAATCCCTCCGGGACTTTGAACTTTTGGAGGAGTTCATACGCGAGGCAAGATTCGACTGGCTGGGCGTCTTCAGCTACTCCGACGAAGAAGGCTCGGGCGCATTCTCCTTCAACGAGAAAGTCCCCAAACGCACCATTGAAGCCCGCAAGCGCCGCCTGATGAAGCTCCAGCAATCCATCAGCAAACGCGCCAAGCAGCGATGGGTAGGCCGCGAGCTTGTGGTCCTCGCCGAAGGCGAAAGCGAAGAGACGCCGCTCCTGTGGGAGGGCCGCACCCAGTTCCACGCCCCCGAGATCGACGGCAAAGTTTACATCAACGACTTCGCTGAGTTGGGCGCGAATGTCACCGCGTTGGAGCCCGGCCGCTTCTACAGGGCTGAGATTACCGAGGCCCACGAGTACGACGTGGTGGCCCGCATCCTCTCCGGCCCGTTGTAAACCGCGATCGTGTCATCCATTAAAATCTCTCAGATTCCCTCTTCTCAGCCGCGGAGTTTGCCCTTACCATCAAGCCATGCCGCTCGAACGCCGCTCTTTCCTCAAGGCCCTTGCGTCCATTGCGCCTGCCGCAGCACTGCGCAATCTCGTGGCCCAGGTTCCCGCGCCGACCCCTCCTGCCGAGCTCCATCTTCTCGGCGCCGGCCAGGACCGTTCCGGACATACTCACTCCTTAGGCTTCAGTTCGCTCGCATTCAAAGTCTCCACCTCTGACGCGGCCGGCAACCTCTTCATCATCGAACACAGAAATCTCGTTCCCGACTCAGAACCGGCACTGCATATGCATCTCAGCCAGGAGGAATGGTTTTACGTCATGGACGGCGAGGTGGCCCTCCAGGTCGGGGACCAGCGTCTCCACCTTCGCGCCGGCGATTCCGTCCTCGCCCCGCGCTGCGTTCCTCACACCTTTTCCGCCACCGGCTCGCCCGCGCACCTTCTCATCGCCTTCACCCCCGCGTGCAAAATGGAGCAGTACTTCATCGATGCCGCCGCCGCCCCTTCGCTCGCCGCAACAGCTGCCTTCATGAACCGCTACGACATGGAATGGATTGGCCCATCTCCATTCTGGAAGTCCTGATCCGGCTGCCGGTCCGGCCCCTCGTTTTTTGCGGAATGGCCGGGAGGCAAATCGCCCGCGCCCTCTCCGGCACCCAATAGACCGGACCCGCAGTAAAATTGATGCAGCTTATGTCCGCGAAGAAAAAATCCGCAAAAGTGCTTCGCTGCCCCACCTGCAGCGAACTGGTCCGCTTCAACGACGAGGACTTCCCCTTCTGCAGTGACCGCTGCCGCAAGATCGATCTGGGCAAGTGGGCCTCCGGCGTCTACAAGATCAGTTCGCCGGTGCTTGACCCGGAGGTTCTGGAAGACCTGGGCGTGTTCGGCGGCGGGCAATCGAAGAACAGCGACCCGCATGACGAATAACGCGCAGGTGAACGTGTGCCTGCCGCCTGCGCGAAAGACCCGCTGGGCATGGACCGTCGCTACTTTCTTTGGCGCAGGCTTCGGCAAGCCCGGCCCTGGCACGTGGGGTTCCGTTGCCGCGTTTCTCCTCTGGGCCGCCGAATCCATGATTGGCCACCGCGTCAGCGCTCACGCCCTGCTTATCGGCCTCCTTATCTGGATCGCTCTCGCCATCGCCCTCGGCATCCCGGCCGCCACCATTGTCGCCCGCGAATCGGGCCGCAAAGATCCGCAGTTCGTGGTCATCGATGAGGTCGCAGGACAGTGGATCGCCCTGCTCTTCTGCCCCGCCGACTGGCGGCATGGCCTTATCGCTCTGATCCTCTTCCGCATGTTCGACATCACCAAGCCGTTTCCCATCCGCAGGCTTGAAAACCTTCCCGAGGGCTGGGGCATCGTGCTCGATGATATGGCCGCCGGGTTGTATGCTTTGGGTGTAGCATCCTTGCTACGGATCTGGATCTGACCATGGCTCGCACTCGCGCACAATCCGGCGCTGAAGTCTTCCCCGATCCCCGCATCGACGATATCGTCCCCTCTGCCGCACTTCCTTTGGGCGAAGTCGAGCTGATCGGCGCGCATCTCGGGCCACTGGCCTTCGGTCCGCCGGTGGTGGTGGTCGATGGACACCCGGCCCATGTGCTGCTCAGTCGGCCAACGCGTCTAGCCCTGCGCGTCCCAGAGGAGGCGACCACCGGCCTGATTGAAGTCCGCAGCCCATCGGGCGCAAGCAATACCGTGCCTCTACGGGTGGCGCGAGAGCTTACCTCCGGCCTGCATCCTGTCACCAGCCCCGCCGTCAGCCGCAGCGGCATGATCTACGCCACCATCTCCGGCCCGCGCGGCAAGCAGACGCCCGTGTCGATTGTTCGAGTGAGCCCCGACGGTCGCGGCACTCCGTTCGTTACGGGAATCCTCAACGCCACCGGACTCGCTTTCAACCCCGACGGCGACCTGTTCGTCACCTCGCGCGCCGAAGGCAACGTCTACCGCATCGACCCCTCCGGCGAGTCCACCGTCTACGCCGAAGGCATGGGCGTGGCCACTGGAGCGGCGTTTGACGCCGAGGGCAACCTCTTCGTGGGCGACCGCAGCGGCACTATATTCAAGATCGATCCGCAGCGCAAAATCTTCGTCTATGCCACGCTCGAGCCGTCCGTCGCCGCATATCATCTTGCTGTCAACTCCGAAGGCGTCCTCTTCGTCACCGCGCCTGCCCTCAACTCCAATGACGCTGTCTGGGCCGTCGACACGCACGGCCAGGCCGAGGTCTGGTATCGCGGTCTGGGCCGTCCGCAGGGCCTTGCGCTCTCAAAAGAAGGAGACGTCTACGTCACCGCCTGCCTGCACGGCCGCCGCGGCCTGGTCCGCATCACCGCCGACGGCGATGCCTCGCTCGTCCTCGCCGGACCCAACCTCGTCGGCGTAGCCTTTTCTCCGCTCGGCACCACCGTCCTGGCCACCAGCGAAGCGGTGTTCGAAGTGGACCTCGGCGTAGAAGGCATGACGCTGTTCTAGCAAGATTGCAGATTACAGGTTACAGATGACAGTCAAGACGAGTGGGTCACGGAACTTTGGCGGACCTCAACTGTCATCTGTAACCTGCAATCTGTAATCTGTAATCTGACAATGAAATCCGAAATCATCGCCGTCGGCTCCGAGATGCTCACCCCTTACCGCCAGGACACCAACTCGCTCTACCTGACGGAAAAGCTCAACGAGATCGGCGTCCTCGTCGCATTCAAAACCATCGTTGGCGACCGCAAGAAAGATCTCGTCAACGCCGTCCGCGCCTCGCTTGCCCGCATTGACATCCTGATCATCATGGGCGGCCTCGGCCCGACAGAAGACGACCTCACCCGCGAGGCAGTGGCCGAAGCGCTCTCGCTCAAGCTGCGCCGCGAAGGTCCGCTGGTCGCAGCGCTGGCCACGCGCGCCGCGCAATGGCGCATTCCGCTGCCCTCGAACAACCTCAAGCAGGCCGACGTGCTCGATGGCGCAACCATCCTCACCAACCCCAACGGCTCCGCCCCCGGCCAATGGCTCGACACCACCTTTCAGGGCCATCGCAAGCTCATCATGCTCATCCCCGGCCCGCCCGCCGAGTGCAAGCCGCTCTTCGACGAAGCCTGTCTGCCGCGCCTGCAGGAAATCGTGCCCCTGCGCCACATCGCCAAGCGCACCCTGCGCGCCGCCATGATCCCCGAGTCGCAGGCCGACAAACTGCTCGCCCCCATCTACACCACCTACGCCGACGTTGAAACCACCATCCTCGCCCATGGCGGAGACATTCAGCTCACCCTGCTCTGCTCCAAGCCCCGCTTCGAGCAGGCCCAGGCCCGCGTCGACGAGCTAGCCGGCCGCCTCGAAGAAGCTCTCGAAGACTGGCTCTACTCGTCTGATGGCGAGTCACTGGAGCAGATCGTTCTCTACTATCTCGGCCTGCGCCAGGCCACGCTCGCCGTCGCTGAAAGCTGCACCGGCGGCATGGTCGCCCAGCGCATTACCAGCGTCCCCGGCGCATCGCGGTCTTTCCTCGGCGGCGCCATCGTCTATTCCGACGAGCTAAAGCACGCCTTCGCCGGCGTCTCGCCGGAGATGATCGCCGAGCACGGCGCAGTGTCTGAGGAAGTAGCCAAAGCGCTAGCCACCGGCATCCGTCTCCGCACTGGCGCAACTTTAGGATTGGCAGTGACCGGCATCGCCGGCCCCACCGGCGCAACGGAAGAAAAGCCCGTAGGGTTGGTTTACATCGCGTTAAGCAGCGCAGAAAAAATCGAGTCCATAGAAAAGAACTTCCGCGGCGACCGCAACCGCGTAAGAGAATGGTCCACCCAGCAAGCGCTGGATCTGCTGCGGCGACGGCTGAGATAGAGACCGCCATGCTCGAATCCATAGCCTTCACCAATTACAAGTGCTTTCACAATCAGACGATCCCCTTTCGTCCAAGCACAATTGTGGTTGGCCGAAATAACGCCGGCAAATCAACAATCGTCGAAGCGCTGCGTCTTGTCTCACTAGTTGCGAACCGTGCAGAGCATCTTCGCTTCTATGCGCCGCCCAGCTGGGCTGACGTGCATCGAAATCATAGGGGCGTATCGCCATCACTTGACGATCTAGACATAAACTTTGACGGCGTCTTTCATCGGTACAACGATCCGCCGGCGATCATTTTGGCAAGATTCGCCAATGGGTCGAGCGTTGAACTGTTTGTCGGTCGCGAGAAAGGCCACGGCTGCGTTCACGGGGTAATTCGAAACGCCAAAGGCAAGATCGCACAGAATGCGAATGAGGCAGCACTCGCCGCAATTCCCAGAATTGCCATCCTGCCGCAAGTCGCGCCGGTAAGTAGGACTGAATCGATCCTGAATTCTGAACATATACGGCGCAATCTTTTCACGAGTCTTGCCCCAAGGCACTTCCGCAATCAAATCAACCTTCTTCACCACTTCTACGGCGATTTCCGCGCAATATCCGAGGAGACCTGGCCGGGACTTCGCATAGATTCCTTTATCGGCCACGGCGGGAACAGCGGAGACCCGTTGCAGCTACTCGTGCAAAACGATGACTTCGTTGCAGAAATATCCTGGATGGGCCATGGGCTACAGATGTGGCTCCAAACAATGTGGTTCCTGGCACGGTCGCGCTCAGCGAAAGTGGTGATGCTGGACGAGCCTGACGTCTACATGCATCCCGACCTGCAGCGCAGGCTCATTCGATTCCTCAAAGAACGATTCCCGCAAACGATTCTGACCACACATTCGGTCGAAATGCTTGCCGAAGTAGACCCGAGAGAGATGCTCATCATCGACAGAAGACGGCAACATTCGGCATTCGCCGACACCTTGCCTGCTATGCAAAGGGCGATTGATGGGTTAGGTGCCATCCACAATATTCAGCTTTCGCGCCTTTGGGGAACGAGGAGGCTATTGCTTGTAGAAGGCGACGATATGCAGATGCTGCGCCGCTTCCATGATCTAATCTCTCCCGACTCATTGGACTCCCTGGCAACCATTCCCAGTTTTCCAATCGGTGGGTGGGGTGGGTGGAACTACGCTGTAGGCTCATCGATGCTACTTCAGAACGCGGGGGGAGACGACATATCCGCTTACTGCATCCTCGATTCCGATTACCACACTCCCAAAGAAGTAGAGTCGCGCCAAAAAGACGCGGAAGCCAAGAATGTTCGCCTGCATGTGTGGCTGAGGAAAGAGATTGAGAACTACCTTGTTTTACCCGGCGCAATTCAGAGGGTTATCGCTCAGGGCTGCGCCGAACCCCCATCGGTCGATGAGATCACAACCAAGCTCCTGCAAATAGCCGAGTCCAACAAAAACGAAGTTTACGATAATTTCGCGGAGTCCTTTTATCTTGAAGACAAGGGAAAGGGGCAAAAGACAGCGAATGAAAAGGCCCGAGCGTTTCTTGATCCGAGGTGGTCCGAGGGGCAGGAATCACTTCATCGAGTTTCTGGAAAGACTCTGCTCTCGTCACTCTCAGAATGGAGCAAGGGCCAGTATGGGGTTTCGTTTGGGATAGCGGGAATACTTCGCGCTCTGAGAAGAGAGGACTTGCCGGCCGAAGTGGTGGCGGTGATTTCTTCTATCCAAGAGAATGAGCTTTTTTCTACGGAGAACTAGGCGCCTCCGATAACTCCAGAACCCACGCCTTCAGTATTTCAGACGAGCCCACTGCCCCCCGCGCCCAACCTAATTGATCGTCGGTGGCTTATTCGCATCTTCCTCTGTGAAGAACACCTCATCTGGGAGTACATGCGGAATTGCGTAAGGAATCTTCGCGACCGTCGATAGGCCTCTCAGGTTGCGTAGAACCTCAAGCTTCTGCTGATCGATTTTGCCCCGATCAGCGTCGCTGAGATCAAGATGCGTCGCAGGGTCCGGCGCTGACCTTTTGCAGATTCGCTCTATCTGGTCAAGCGCACCGAGGACATTAGCCAATTTCTGCGCCAAATTGAGTTCGGAAACGTTCTTTAACTCAGACTCAACGACGATCTGACAACGGACGATTGAGCTGTACATTGCTTCAAGGCTCAATTGAGCGTGGGTTCGTGTAAAAACCGCGCGCGTGTAACAACCACGAAGGACATTGCCCACAGCGTTCACGGAGCGGGCCCTCCCCTCGTCGGCCTGATGAGATGTATCGGCGTTCCCCGGAGAATGTGGGCCTGGGTTTCCCGGATGGCCAATATCCCCGCTGTCCGAAATCACCTTTTCTTCGCTCACAGGCACCCAAATTAGCGCCAACAGGAGAAGCAAAAAGGTCGAGAGAACAGCCGACAAGAGGACCTTGGGCAAGACTGGAAGCCTCGCAGCCCATGGAACGAGTTTCTGGAGTTGTTCAACCCAGTCCAAATCGTTGCCCCGTTCGATCGGCGGGACGCCAGCCGCCGAAACGCACCTTATTCGAAATGTGGACACCGGCATCAATATCCTTTTACAGTTTTTCGAAGAGGTCTGCAATCCCGAATTAAGCAGCCCGCAAAATCCGCCGCACCCGAATCAGCTTCTCCCGCTTCCGCGTCTGCAAAATCTCGAAGGCCGACTGCATCCGCATCAGCGTATCCATCTTCACGCCGAACGCCTTCTCGATACGCAGCGCCATATCCCCCGACAGCCCAGCCTTGCCGTTCAGCAAGCTCGACAGGGTAGGCCGGGAAACGCCCAGCGCCTGCGCCGCCGCCGTCACGGACAGGCCATACGCTTCAACAATCTCAGTCTTGATGAAATCTCCAGGGTGCGGCCGGTTCTTCATCGGCATGGTGATCTCCGGTTGTCCTGTGTTATCTCGGCGGTTGCCCCATCCTTCGAGCCTTTCTATCGAAGGGCGGGAAACCACGAACCCCAAAAGCCTCCCGGTAGGGAGGCCGTGAAAATAGCCCCGGATGAAATCCGGGGTACCGAGCCCACCATTGTCCTTGCCGCCCCGTAGGGCCGGCGCGAATCCCGATTCTGCGTCCACAATCGCATCCGCATCAGCGTATCCGTCTTCACGCCGAACGCCTCCTCGCTGCCGGAGCCCCAGGCCTCGTCCGCCGCGGCGGAAGACGTGAAATTCCTGTCTTTTCTTTGCAGATAATTTCGGCCCGCGGGCGCACAATGAATGAAGGATGAACAGGAAAAGTGAAGGAAACCCGCTGCTCCCGGCCGCTGCAAAGCGGGGCAGTGCGGCCGCGGAGTGGGCCGTTTACCCCACCCCTCCCCCACTTTTGCCGCATCCCCCTGAAACAAGGTACGTTACGCTGAGAAAAGGCCATTTGACCCGCTCAAACAAAGGACTTACGCAATTGCGGATCCCCTGAATCGCCGGATGCCCAAGGTCTCGCTTCGGAGACCTGAGATTCGTCTCAAGCCGCGCACACCACCCGCCGCACCCGAATCAGCTTCTCCCGCTTCCGCGTCTGCGCAATCTCATTGGGCGACTGCATCCGCATCAGCGTATCCATCTTCACGCCGAATGCGTTCTCGATGCGCAGCGGCCTATCGCCCTAGAGCCCGCCGTCTTTACCGTGCAGAAACTACTCTGTTTCCAACTAATTACACTGTTAACGGGCTGTCAGGAAGAATGAGGCTGCCATCCTGTTGCACAGTTGAAGAGCTTAATTGCACAGTCGAGGAGCGTAAGTCGAGCAATGTAAAGGCCGCGGAAATTAACCCTCAACGACAGCCGGTTTGGCACGAGTATTGCTATCATATGAGCGAGCTTCCATGTTAAGGTGCTTGCCCTCCGACTGCCGACACAGCCACGCAAACTGCAGCCAGCGGCCCTACCCATCGAAAGAGGCGCGATTATAGATCGTCACGATATAGATCGCATTGCCCGCTGGCATCTCGCGCTGTGTTTTGGGGACGCGGTGAAACGCAAGACCAGCCTATTCGGCTAAATGGGATGTTCAAACGAATGAAATTACAGTGTCGAATTCTTAGTGGGTGATAACTCCCCAGTAAGTCAAGGACGACTGTGTCCGCCGTTCGATGGAAGAGAACACAATGAAAGTATCCGGAAATTCACTGAAGCCGCAATCGCGGCTTGCTGTCCTATTCGCGGCCGTTATTTTGACCGGGTTTGCGTTTTCGAGCGTAGCACAAGGCACTACCGTCCTTTCGACGAATCCAAGCAATGGCGCTGCCAATACACCAACCAGCACCAATGGCAATAACAATGTGGTGACCGGCACGGCAGTCTCGGCAACCTTCAGCCAGGCAATGAATCCGGCAACGCTTGACTCCACTCCTGGCGGCGCGTCGCGCGTCTTCACGCTGAAGGATTCAGGCGGAAATAACGTGGAAGGCAACGTAGCCATGAATGCCGCAGACACGGTGGCGACTTTTACGCCGACTGAATCCGCCCTGCGCGAGGACGAGAAATACACAGCCACGATTACGCGAGAGGCCGAGAGCGCCGGCGGCACTGCGATTTCCGATCCCGTTGTATGGAGCTTCACAACCAGCGCCAGGCCGTTTACCGGTCAGGCGCCAGTCAACCTTGGCACCGCCGGCACTTTTGCGATTCTTACAAAAACAGGAATCACGGACGTCTATGCTTCTTCCATCGTTGGCAATGTCGGAACCAGCCCAATCACCGGTGCTGCTCTGCTGTTAAGGTGCACGGAAGTGGCTGGCATGGTTTATACGGTGAATGCGGCTGGCCCGCTGCCATGCAGAACCACCAGCCCTAATTCATTGACCGTTGCCATAGGCGACATGGGGTTCGCGTACACCGATGCAGCTGGGCGATCGATTCCCGATTTTACTGAACTGGGCGGCGGAGAAATTGGCGGCCTCACGCTTGTTCCCGGCCTATACAAATGGGGCAGCAGCGTTTCAATCTCGACGGACGTAACGCTCTCCGGCGGCCCCAACGATGTTTGGATCTTCCAGATAGCCGGGCAACTGAAACAGGCAAGCGCCAGCAGGGTAACTCTGGCAGGCGGAGCGCAGGCCAAGAACATCTTCTGGCAGGCCGGCGACGTGGTGTCCATCGGAACCACCGCCCACTTCGAGGGAGTGATTCTGGCTAAAACCCTGATCGCGGTCAAGACCGGCGCATCGGCGAACAGCAGACTACTGGCACAGACCGCAGTTACTCTGGAACAGAACGCAATCACGCAACCCACGCAATAGCGGGCATCGTATGACCATCGGGCGCCCCAGGTCTCGTCCGCCGCTGTGGATGAGACCTGGGAATCGCCTCAAGCTGCGCACACGACCCGCCGCGCCCAGGTCTGCTTCTCCCGCCTTCGTATTTGAGCAATCAGAACCGCCGAAGTTGCCATGTTGATCTGGAGACAAGTGGTCATTGCCAAACGTGCCTTTTTGTGACCACTCTAGTTCTGTGCATCTCACATCACTTTCCGTAAGAAGTCTTGCGATGGGCCTTGCGTCGGTGGTCACACCGGCATGGCTCATCGGAGCCTCGCTCTGGCTGAATCTTTGGGCGGTGGCTTTGTTCGTCTTCGGCCTCGTCGTGACTTTAAGAAAAAACCAGCCCACCGCGACCGGCGTGGACAGAATCATCCGCTTCGGGCCGATGTTTTTTGCCGTTCCTCTCGGGTTCTTCGGAATGCAGCACTTCGCGTTATTCGAGGCAGTCAAGCCCGCCGTACCGGACTGGATGCCGTGGCCCTCGTTCTGGACTTGTTTTGTGGGCGCGGCCCTGATCGCCGCCTGCCTCAGCATCCTCACCGGAATCAAGACGGACTGGGCGGGTCGGTCGCTCGGCATCATGTTCGTTCTGTTCCTGCTGATGATCTACCTTCCCAACCTTATTCAGAACCCGCACGACCGATTCGCCATTTCGAGCCCTTTGCGGGACGTGTCTCTCTGCGCAGGCGCATTGGCACTGGCCTTGACCCGGAGCACGGAAGGCCGGCGCCTGCGCTGGCTGACGACGGCAGTGCGCTGGATATTTGGCGCTACCATCCTTTATTTCGGCGTGGAGCAATTTCTGCACCCTGAGTTTGCTCCCGGCGTTCCGTTGGAAATGCTGACGCCGCCCTGGATTCCCGGCCACATCGCGTGGTCCTGGTTCGCCGGAACAGTCCTTGTCGCCGGCGGCCTGTGCATCCTCGCCAACAAGGGCGCGCGTTGGGCGGCAACTGCGGTGGGAGTTTTATATGTATTGCTCGTAGCCTTCGTTTACATGCCGATGGAAATCGCTCATCCCTCGGTCGAGATCAGCGGAGAACTGGACTTTGTTGTCAACACACTTGCCGTGGGCGGGGCCGCACTGCTGGTTGCGGGCACACTAGAATGAAGCTAACCGGAAAGAATGCAGGAAAGGAACTATACCGGGATGGTCTTCACCAAGCGCCTTCGCGAAGGCGTAATGCGCGGGGAAATCACCAGCAGCATCCGCATCTGGACCAGCCCGCACGTGAAGGTGGGCAACCGCTACGCCATGGGCGAGGGCCAAATCGAGATCGAGTCCATCATGCCTATCGGCTTTCCCGACATCACGCCGGAGCTGGCGCGCGAATCGGGATTCCTCGGCGTGCTCGACCTGCTCAAGGTGGCCAAACATGGCATGGGCAGCAATGTTTACCTGATTCGGTTTCACTATCTGCCTCCGCGCGCCACGCACAGCGGCCACGGTGCGGCAGTCGGCGTGGCAGGGCGTGCAACGCAACAGAAGAGACTCCAGCCGAAGAAATCGAAGGAGCCCACGAAGGCCGTCGCCCCGTAACACGCAGGCATTTGCCCAGGCGCTGCGGCGAAGCTTTTGTGTTGACAAGCGGAGCCGCGTGATTTCCTATCTGTCCATGCAGCGCAACATGTCTCTCCCTCCCGCCAAACACGTAAGCTGCGCCGGTTGGAACTCCCGCCGGTCTTCCAGCATCTGTGCGGCGATTGTCGCGTCCTTTGTCATCCTGTTCGCCGGCGGATGCACCTCGCTGCGCGTCGGCAAGCATCCGGCAACCTTCGCCTCGGCGGCCAACCTGGTGGTGCAAAACTCCACCGACGCCTACGGCGCCGCCAACGACCTGCACGAGCGCGAAGAGGTTTCCGCGGGCGTGCTTGCGGTGGAAGAAGGCAAGGACTGGAAATTCAGCGAAATTACTCCGTTCATTTCGCCCGAAGAAATGAAGGCCCGCACCCAGACTCTGGATGTACTCAAGCTTTATGCGCAATCCATCGCCGATGTCGCCGCGGGCGCCGATTCCACGGCGCTCTCCAAGGCTGCAAAATCGGCCGCGAGCAGCATGGAGGGCCTGGGTTCAACCATCAACACCGAAGTTGGCGGCGGCAAGAGCGGAGCTTCCATCAGCAAGGAAGCCGCCGACGGATTCGCCACGGCGCTGCTGGCGCTGGGCGAGTCGCTGGCGGCCAAAAAGGCCAATGAGGCGCTGCCCGGCATCACCACCAGCATGGATCCGCATATTGCCAGCCTGTGCGACCTGCTCACAAGCGATATCGGTTTTCTGCGCAGGCAAGCCAAGGTGGACTATGGCAGCCTGGCGCGCCAGGAGTGGACCTTCATCACGCTTTATAAAGCGAAAATGTCGCCGGTGGAGCTGCACGACGAGATCGAGAAGCTGCCCACGTTTCACGACGACGCGCAAAGCACCGATGCCAAGCTGGCCGACCTTGAAACCGCAATCGGCAAACTCAAGAAGGCGCACAGCGATTTGATGAATGCGGCCAACAGCACCGATAAGGAAGCGTTGAAAGACAAACTCGCCGGGTTCGAGTCTGCCGGAAGCAATCTGGGAAACTTCTATCAGAGCCTGTCTTCGAAGAGCGAAAGTAGCGACAAATCAAGCAGCGACAGCTCAAGCAGCAAGAGCGCAGGCAGCGACAAATCAACCGACACCAACAAAAAGGAATAAACCCGATGGCTACTTCGCCCGCAAACCCCAACCCCACCGAAAGCCAAGTGTACGCCGCCTACCAGAGCGTATTCGACATCCTCAACGACGCTTGCGAATCGACCACTGACGCCGATGCCGTGGCATTCTTGAACGATGCTGCACAGGCCCTCGGCGATGTGTTGACCCACGAGAACCAGGTCGAAATCCAGGCAAACACCGCAGCCTTCACCGCGCTCACGCCGGAGATGAAGACGGCCAACGACGCGCTGAAGAAACTGAAAGACCAGCAGGACGCGATCGCCGCCAAGATAGCGACAGCCGGCAAGGTGTTCTCGGCCGTTGACGGTGTGCTGCAGCTTACGGGAAAATTCCTATAGCGCACCTTGAACGCAAGTCCGCGCATTCCCGCGCTCAAACCCCTGATCCCTTATCCCTGCTCCCTGCCTTTATCACTGCTGCAACACCACCTGATCGCCTTCCTTCAGTCCGCTGGCGATCTCCGTGACGCTTCCGTTGGAAAGCCCCACCGTAACCGGCACCTTGCGTGTGCCTTCCTTCTCGCTCTTGTCCGGAATCTCCACCGACGCGTTCTTTTGGTTGTCGTAGGTCACGGCATTCTCCGGCACTGTCAACACTCCCTTGTGCTCATCCAGAAGAATTTCGGCGTTGGCCGTCATCAAGGCCTTCAGCTCGCCTCCGGGATTGTTGATGGAAACGCGCACTTCGAACGTTGTCACGTTGTCCTTCTCGACGCCCATCGGAGAAATCTTGGTGACCTTGCCGTTGAAGGTGCGGTCGCGAAAGCTCTCCACCTTGATACGCGCCGGCTGGCCCATGTAAACGTGAGCAATGTCCGCCTCGTCCACCTTGCCGTCGACATACACTTCGTTCACGTCGCCCTCGGTCATCACCAGCGTGGCCGTCGAACCCAGCACCAGGATGGAGCTGACCGCGTCGCCGATCTCCACGTCGCGCGACAGAATCACGCCATCCATCGGCGCAACAATGGTCGTGTATCCCTGTTGCTCTTCCAGTTGTTTCAGGCTGGCCTGGCTCTGCATCACCTGCGCCCGCGCCTGCTTCAGCTTGGCCGTGTCCACGCCGATCTGCGCCTTCGAGCTGTCGCGCCGCGTCAGCGCCGCCAGGTAGTCCTTGTTGGCATCGTCCAGAGTCTGCCGGCTCACAATGCCTTCCTTCTGCATCTCGAGATTGCGCTCGAGCGTGGCCTTGTACATGGGCAGATCGGGCGCAGCCGCATTCACCTTGTCCTGCTCGATGTTGGCCTCATATGTTCCCACGTTGGCCTCGGCGCTGGCCAGTTGCGCGCGCTGCGCTTCCACTTGCGCCACAATCTCCTGCTGATCCAGTTGCGCCAGTTCCTGGCCCTTCTTCACCTTGTAATTGATGTCCACATACAGCTTTTCGACAATCCCGGAAGCTTTGCTCTTGACCTCAACTTTGGTGATCGGCTGAATCTTTCCCGTTGCCACCACGCTCCGCGCCACATCGCCGCGCGTAACCCTGGCAAGCCGGTTCGGGTCTACGGGAGCACCCTTGGCCAGCCGCACCACAAACCACCCCGACGCCGCCAGCGCCACGACCACTAAAACGCTCAGCCCGATCCAGAACCCTTTACCCTTGCGCGACGCAGCCACAAAGCCTCCGAACTTTATAAAACCCCGGCTCCCGGAGCGGCAAAAATGGATGAACCACTCTATTTTCTCAGACGGCTACGGCTTCGCAGTCAGCGGCGCCCATTTGAGGTGATCCGATGTTCTCAAATACGCAATCGTGCCGCTTCCGGTTCCGGCCGCCCACTCGGAACAGCTCCCGGCCCCACTGCGTATCATGCTCTTAGCGGCACACGCTCAGTCCTAACCCCATGCAGACGTTTTCCGACACTCTCGGTCAGGTCTATCGCGCCATCGTGGCCAACAAGCTGCGCACCTTCCTGACCATGTTCGGAATCGCCTGGGGGGTGGGCTCGCTGCTGGTCTTGGTCGGCCTGGGCGAGGGTTTCCGCAGCGGCCAGCACCGGCAGCTTTCGCAATTCGGAAATGACGTTGTGATGATGCAGGACGGCACCATTCCCGCCCTGGCCAACCAGCACACCGGCATGAGGCCCTATCAGTTCACCCTCGGCGACGAAGACGCCGTTCGCGCCTTGCCCCAGGTTCGCCAGGTCACGGCCACGCTCAATCGCAGCGATCTTTACGAGGTCAGCGCCTGGTCCAACGCTTCCGGCCTGGTGTTCGGTGTACAGCCCAACTTCGCGTCCATGCGCTTTGTCCCGCTTGCGGAAGGCCGCTTCATCGACGACCAGGACATCGCCGATCGCCGCCGTGTCGCTGTTCTAGGATCAAAAAGCGCCGCCCTGCTTTTTCTCGGCCATCCACTGATCGGCGAAACCATCACCATCAACGACATTCGCTTTACCGTCGTCGGCCGCGTGGGCCCCATCAGCCGCGGCAACAACGATTTCGACAACCAGAAGGTCTATCTGCCGCTCTCCACGATGGAGGAACTGTTCCCCATGAAGGGAGACAACATCGCACGCGACGCCCTGACCACCATGCAGTACCAGCCCACCGCCAAGGGAGACACATCCGCATCCAAGCCTGCCGTTCACTGCGTCATCGCCCAACGGCACGGCTTCGACCCTGCACTCACTGACGCTTTCGAGGAATTCGACACCATTGAAGAGCAACACTTGATGGGCACCATCTTCAACGCCATGGACATTTTTCTCGGCGGCGTGGGGATTGTTACGCTGGGCCTGGGCGCGGTGGGCATCATCAACATCATGCTGGTCTCGGTCTCCGAGCGCACCCACGAGATTGGCCTGCTCAAAGCACTGGGAGCCACAAAACGCAGCATCCTGGCGCAGTTCTTCTGGGAGGGACTTTTGCTCACTGGAATCAGCGGCATCATCGGCGTGGCCGGGTCCGGAGTACTGATGTGGGTTCTGCAGCAATTCCTCACCGGCAAGATGCCCGGCTTCGATCCGCCCCGCCTGGTTCCCTGGTCAGCAGCCTTGGCGCTGGGTGCGCTTGCGTTATCGGGAATCGCCGCCGGCCTTTATCCCGCCAGCAAAGCCGCCGCGCTGGACCCGATTGAGGCGCTGCGAAGAGAGTGAAAACAGATGACAGGTTACAGATGACAGATGACAGGTTACAGATGACAGTTAGTAACCGGTGCAACCTGTAAGCCTGCGAAGAGATAACTGCTGGCTGTTAGCTGTCAGCTATCGGCTTCAAACTGTAATCTTTAACCTGTCATCTGTAATCTGGTGCGACTCATGCTGAAAGACATTCTAGGCCAGGCTTGGGAGGCGATGCTCTACAACCGCCGCCGCACCGCAATCACCATGCTGGGCATGGCCTGGGGCATTGCCACGGTAGTGCTTCTGCTCGCCTATGGCGCAGGTTTCAGCCGCGCCATCGAGGCCATCTTCGCCCAGTGGGGCACCAACATGATCGGCTTCTTTCCCGGCCGCACCAGCGAACAGGCCGGCGGAGACAAAGCCGGAACCGTGGTTCGCCTGACCCTCGACGACGTGGACCGCGCCGCCAACAGCATTCCCGGAATCTTCTTCATTTCCCCGGACGCCAACCAGGATGTCGCCGTCCAGAACGATCTGCACACCTACACGTGGACGGTCGACGGCGTGCTCCCCGTCTTCAACCAGATCTGGAACCTCGATCTCGACCAGGGACGCTTCTTCAACGGGGCCGAGGAGCAGCAGCGCGCCCACGTCTGCGTCATCGGTTCTGAGGCCAAAACAAAGCTATTCTCCGGCGGCTGGGCACTGGGCGAAACCATCCGCATCAACGGCGAAATGTTCACCGTCATCGGCGTCATCGAGCCCAAGATGCAGCAGGGCGACAACGACAGCAACCGCCGGATCTACATCCCCTTCAGCACCATGAGCGACATCAAGGACACCCAGTACCTTGATGGCATCTGGTTCAGCTACCGGGGCGACAACGAACTCATCGAGAAGAGCCTGCGCCAGACCATGGCCGCCGCGCACCACTTCCGCCCCTCTGACCGCAACGCCATCTTCGTGGCCAACGTCGCCACTCAGCTCAAGCAGTTCCGCCTCTTGTCCATCGCGCTGCAGGTTTTGTTGTCTCTGGTCGGCGCGCTCACGCTAGGCATCGCCGGCATCGGTCTCATGAACATCATGCTGGTTGCCGTGCAGCAACGTACCCGCGAGATCGGCATCGAGAAGGCGCTTGGAGCGCAAAAGCGCCATATCCTGCTGCAATTCCTTGCTGAGGCAATGGCCATCACCGGAGTCGGCGGCATGTGCGGCATCGCACTGGCTTACCTGGTTTCCGCGATGGTGGGCCGAATCACGCTCTACAGCGCCTTGGCAAAGAACGCCGAGAAGGCTGACATCCGCCTGCTCATTTCGCCCGAAACGGTGATCGTCGCAACTGTCATCCTGGCCATCACCGGCCTGGTCAGCGGCATGATTCCCGCCATTCGCGCCGCCAACCTCGATCCCATCGAGGCCCTGCGCTACGAGTAGAGTCCAGACGCACAAATGCATCTCGCCAATCGCGGGAGTCGGCGTATCTTCGCCTTATCCAGCGATTGCAAGATGCATCAGATTGGAATCCCCTGAGGAAATGGGGATTCTCGTAGCGCTGTTCGACGGACACTACGAGGTGTAGGTGCCCAGCGTGGAGCTGATGTTCGAATACGCAGTTGTAAGTCCGCCAGCCAGAAACTTCGAAGTGGCCGTGCACCCTAGGCTGATCAGGCAGACGATCAAGGCGTACTCAACCATGTCCTGGCCTTCCTCGCGACTTGAGAGCTCCTGCAACCTCACATACAGCTTGATCAGCAAAGTGTTCATGTTGTTCTTCCCTCCACAATCTTTCGTCCCCGCCAGAGCCGGAATAGTAATTCACTAGCAATCGGACTTCCGAATGTACCGTGGAGGGTCATATCGATTCACTTCAATGACTTACCGAAAAGCAGATCAAGAAAGACCGGGAAATTTGTAAACGGGTGTTTACACTATCCCCGCCCACCACCCGCATCGTTTACATTACCATGCCGCTAAAGTACTATTACCTTTGCACTTATGCGATGGCACTCGATCGTTCATCGAGCCTCGCTGTAATCCCCGCCAGCCTGCGGTAGGATTCGTGACGGTCCGCCGTATCATACGTATCCGTGACCACGATCAGCTCACTGGCGCCCGTGGCGCTCACCAGCTTTTCTATTCCTGCCTGCACCGTTGCCTCCGACCCGACTATGGCCGCGCCCAACCGGCTCTCGACCGCCGCCCGCTCCATCGGGGACCACAGTCCCTCCATCGAGTCCACTGGCGGCAGCAGTTCCACCGCCTGGTTCCGGATAAGCCGCAGGAACCTCTGCTGCGGCGTGGTAAACAGCCTGCGCGCCGCGGCATCGGTCTCCGCTGCAATCACCTGGACCCCTACCATCAAATGGGGCTCCTTTAGCTCTTCGCTGGGCCGGAACTGATCCCGGTAAAGCTCCGCCGCCACCAGCAGGTATTCCGGCGCAAAGTGCGCCGCAAACGCAAAGGGCAGTCCCAGCCGTGCCGCCAGTTGCGCGCTATAGGCGCTCGACCCCAGCAGCGTGATCGGCACCCGGCTTTCCTGGCCCGGAAAGGCCCGCACCACCTGCCCCGGCCGCTCCGGCCCAAGGTACGTCCGCAACTCCTCCAGCAACTCCGGAAAATCGTCGCCCGTCTGCCGCAGATCCCGGCGCAGCGCGCGCATCGTGTATCCATCCCCGCCCGGCGCACGCCCCAGTCCAAGGTCGATGCGCCCCGGATACATTGCCTCCAGCGTGCCAAACTGTTCGGCCACCACCAGGGGAGCGTGGTTGGGCAGCATCACCCCGCCGCTGCCCACCCTGATCCGCTCCGTCACTGCCGCCACGTGCCCAATCAGCACGGCGGTCGCCGAGCAGGCCAGGCCTGCAATCGAGTGATGCTCCGCCAGCCAGTAACGCTTGTATCCCCATTGCTCCGCCAGCCGGGCCAACTCCACCGTCCGAGCAATCGCGCTCCCCGCCAGCTCTCCCGGACGCATCGCCACCAGGTCCAGGACGGAAATTGCGATTCCGCCGCCCGTCAATTCCTTGTCTCCCAACATGCTCATAATTGATTTGATTCTGGAACTGCATCCAGGATTCCGTTGCAAGCCGGCTGTTCACTCTTCCGGTCCGCTCGACACGCAGATCACTATCGGTCGGACAATTTGACCATCGATAGGTGATCCTCATCACGAAATGGTTGGTTTCCGGGGTGCCACTATACTCGCAGGCCATGAATCTTTCGCTTGCCTCATTCGTCTTTTCCTTTCATCCTGTCTTTACTCATGGAGGCCGCTCGTGAACCTCGACCCATCCGCATTTGTCGCCGATCTCGTCCTGATCCAGGCCCTCGAAAAGCAATCCACGCCGATCAATTGCCGCGAGGACCGCACCCTGTTCCAGCAAGGGGATGAGCCTATCGGGCTCTTCGTTCTCAAATCGGGGTCGGTCACGCTCACCATGAAGACCTCTGCCGGCGAGGAGCTGGTCTCCACCCAGGCCTCGGGCGGTTCTCTGCTCGGGCTTCCCGGCCTCATCGGCAACGAACCCTACACGCTCAGCGCTACCGCCCACACAGGCGCCGAGCTCAGCTTCCTCACCCGCGACAACTTCGCCGGCCTCATGCGCACCGATTCGATGATGGCTCTCAAGGTGCTCCAGGTGCTTGCCGCCGAAGTCCGTTCCGCGCGCAGCGCCATCCTGCAACAATCGGCCGCGAAGCCGAAGCGCCGCCGATTGACTGCCGCAAGCCACGCCTGAGAAACTCAGGCCAATGCAATATCGCGGAAAAGTGGAATTTGCCCAGCAGCGGAAGATCCGCGAGCGAAACACACGCATCTATCGCCTCTGTCACTGGCCCATCTGGATCTGGGTGTTCTTCCTCGCTCCCGGACCACTGACGTTCTCGCTCTTCGCCCACGGCTTCAGCCTTCCCAATGCCGTTTGGCTGGGAGCAGTGCTCATCGGCACCGGCATTGCCGGACTGCGCGGCAAGCTGCCCGGCGCAGAACCTCGCCCCTACATCCTGCGCTTCGACGAGGACCGCCCCAATCCCCTCTACCGCCGCGTCTGCTACACCTTCGCCTGGAGTGCCGTGCTCACCTTCGCCCTGCTCAATCTCGCCGGCCTGGTAGGCTCCGCGGTCACCGGCGTCTGGTACATGAGCCAGCTCTACGCCTACGCGTACTTCCCCCTATGCGCGCTGATTCTGACCCTGGGCGCCCTCGGCAAGCTGCCCCGCGTTGGCCCCTCCACAAAAACAGAAGGCATGGAGCGCCGCTACTTCTATGGCTCCGTCTGGGCAGTCACTGCCGCCCAGACCCTGCTGCTGGTTCTATGGAAGACCGTACCCCACACCGAGTCCGGCAACATCCTCAAGCTTGCCGCATACATTGCCGCACTCACATATATGGGTTGGCTTTCAGCGCGAGGCAAGCTCTATCGCACCCGCCCGATTCTGCCCGGCGAAGTGATGGTGGAATAGTCCCTGGCAAATCAGGATGATGGGTGCCCCATCCTTGTGACGTTTTTGTCTTTGTCACAAGGGTGGGAAACCACGAACCCTCTGGCGCGCAAGCGCCGTCTGCCCCACCGCACGTGGCTGCCCCACCGCAGTTGGTTATTTCGTGCCTTTCGGAGGTTTGTAGCCCGACCCTCCAGCTTTCTTGAGCGCAGCCAAGCCATCCTCCGGCGACACCAGCGGCGTGAAGATAGACGACTTCAGCGCCCCCCCGGAGAGAACAGCCAACTTCAGCGCCACAGCGCTGACGGTGTCCGGCATGTCGACGATCAGCACGATATCGTGCTCACCGAAGGAACCCCACTGTCCCACAACCGATCCACCCAGCTTTTCCACGGCCCCGCGCACGACCGCCGTGCGGTCCTGCGGCTTTTTGACCAGCGCGGCGATTGCCTCGATGGTGTACGACGCTTGCACAAGATAACCTGCCATTTTCGTTCTTCCTTTCACAATCCTCTTGAAACTCCTTTGAACCCGGGAAAGACGCAAGTATACACACCCATTCGCAGCGCTGTCCGATGCTCGCCACGGAAAGCCCGGAACCCGCTGGCGCGCAAGCGCCGTCAGCCCCACCGCAGGTGGCCGCAGGTGGTAAACTCACCCTCGACATGCTGCTTGCAAGCCTGCTCGTAATCGCGGTTGCCTACCTGCTCGGCTCCATCCCCGTCGGCTACGTGCTGGTACGGCTTTTCCGCCATGAGGACATCCGGGCCGTCGGCAGCGGCAACATTGGTGCCACCAACGTGCTGCGCTCCGGCGGTAAAGGCCTTGGAGCGGCTACCTTCCTTGGCGACGTGCTCAAGGGCGCATCCGCCGTGTACATCGGCGGCGTCATCGGTGTGCTGCTCGCACCCGATGCGCAACTCCGCAATATGCAGGCCCTGGCCGCGCTCTGTGCAGTGCTTGGGCATGTCTTCCCCGTCTGGCTACGCTTCAAGGGAGGCAAAGGCGTAGCCACCGGCTTCGGAGTCTTCCTGGTGGCCGCGCCCACCTCGGCGCTCTGCGCCATCGGCGTCTTCGCGCTGGTGCTTCTACTCACGCGGTATGTCTCGCTGGCATCCATTCTCGGCGCAGCCAGCTTTCCGTTCTTTGCCTGGATGCTTGTCACCGGAGGGCGACCACCCTTCTTCATCGCCGTCCAGTTCGCAGTCTCTCTGCTCATCATCGCCAAACATCACCAGAACATCCGCCGCCTGCTCGCGGGCACGGAATCCCGCTTTGGAGCCTCCTCCTCGCACGACAAGGGAATAGCATGAGCCACATCACCGTACTGGGTTCCGGAGCCTGGGGAACCGCAATCGCACTCGCCCTCCACCGCCGCGGCGGGCACCGGATCGCTCTCTGGTCCTACTCCGCCGCCGAAGCCGGCCAGATTGCCGCGGCAGGCGAAAACACCCTCTTCCTTCCCGGCTTTCCGATCCCGAGTGAAATCGCCGTCACCAGTAATCCGGAAGCCATTGGCGAAGCCGAGATCGTCGTCTCCGTCATTCCTTCGGAGTTCCTGCGCCCCACGCTGGCCCGGCTCCGCTCTCATTTTCATTCCGGGCAGATCGTCGTCTCTGCCACGAAAGGCGTCGAAAACAATTCCCACCTCCGCATGACCGAAGTGATCGCCTCCAGCCTGGGCGCAAACACCCGGGAAGCAATCGTCCAGGGCGCCAATCCGGACGTCCATCTGGAAGTCTTCACCGAGGACGCAGCTCCCGAAGTCAGCTCGTCCGGCCTCGCGCCCGCGCCTCGCTTCACGGACGACTTCACCATCCCCATCGGCGCCTTCAGCGGCCCCAGCTTCGCCCTTGAAGTAGCGCAAGGCCAGCCCACCGCCGTGACCGTAGCCTTCGACGACCCGGCCATCGCCGCCCGCATCCAGCAGGAGTTCTCCTCCGAGACCCTCCGCCTCTACACGTCCACTGACGTAATTGGCGTCGAACTCGGCGGCGCACTCAAGAACGTCATCGCCATCGCTGCCGGAGTGGCTGCGGGCATGGGCCTGGGGCACAACTCCGCCGCCGCGCTCATGACCCGCGGCATCGCCGAAATCACCCGCCTCGCCGTTGCCTGCGGAGGCCGCCGCGAAACTCTCGCCGGCCTCTCTGGCGTAGGCGACCTGGTGCTCACCTGCACCGGCTCGCTCAGCCGCAATCGTACGGTGGGTCAGGCACTGGGCGAGGGCCGCAGCCTGCCTGAGATCCTGGAAAGCCTGGGGGGCAAAGTCGCCGAAGGAGTACTCACCACCCGCGCCGCTCTCGGCCTGGCCCGCCGCCACAACATAGAAATGCCCATCACCGAGCAGATGGAGCTGATTCTGGATGAAGGCAAGGACCCACGCGAAGCCATCAAGGATTTGATGCTCCGACCCGGCAAGCACGAACAACTCTAGTGTGGCCAGGTGCTTCATCTTCGCTGCAGTTCCATCGCCGCTAAGTTGGGATAGCTCCGCCTATCTAGAAATTCTTGTCGCCTTTTATGGTTCTCGCACGCGAGCCCGGGCCAACCGATGACTTCCATTCTTCGCGGCCTTTCCTTTCTCCCATCCGCCCAGTTCGAGCGCCACATTCATGCAAGCTTCCCGCAACTCATCCGCCAGCTTTCGATCCTCCATAGCCCGCGCCACCACCATGCCGCCCACGCATAAGGCCGCCGTCGCCTGCGCAATTCGATGCCGCTCCTTCGCGTGCGCGCCCATCCCGCGCTCCAGCACGCTCACCATCGCCTTGAAGATCTTCTCGAACGCAACCTTCGCCCCCTCGCCGCTTCGCGTCACATCGGAAGGCAGCGCCACCATCGGACACGAATTCTCCACATCCTCAAAGTGCTGCCGCGACAGATAGGCGCGCACCACCTGCGGCCCGGCGTTCTTCGATACAAGATCCACCTCGACACCCTCCCAGCAGTTCTTCCACTCCGGATCGGTGAAGAAGCAACCCAGCACCTCCGCATACAAATCGCTCTTGCTCGCAAAGTAGCTGTAGAACCCGCCTCGCGTCAACCCCGCCCCGGCCATGATCTCGTCCACGCTCACGCCGTCGAATCCATGCCGGTTAAACAGCCTGCGCGCGCTGTCGACAATCTTCCTCTTCACTTCATCGCGATGACCCGCCGGATATGCCATAGCTCCCCCTTGCGCTGAAGTATGCGCGAGCCCAGGTTGCGCTGTCGATCAAAATATGATCTTGAACATAACTCGTTCGCGTGTTCCCATGGCTCGAAACCCATTTGCAGAATTCTGGAACTGGGTGCCCCAGAGCCGGTCCTGAGCCAGCCGAAGGGGATCTCGTCTTTGAAACCTGGGATTCATCTCCCTGGAGGAAACATGAACCTCGCACCATCCGCGTTCAGCCCCAGCCGCCGCCACGCCCTCACCGCAATCTCCGCAACCCTGGCCGCCGCCACGCTCACGCGGGGACATGCCCAGGAGCCTGTGATGGCGCAAAAGCCAGCCAACGCAGCCAACGCGGTACGAACCTCCATCCATTACGAGATCGACTTCAAGGCCAGCCCGCAACGCCTCTACGAAGCCATCCTGGACCAGAAGCAGTTCGCCGCCTTCACCGGAATGCCCGCCACCATCGACCCCACCCCCGGGGGAGCCTTTTCGCAGTTCGGCGGCATGATCGTCGGCCGCAACATCGAGTTGGTCCCCAACCAGCGCATCGTGCAGGCGTGGAGACCCACGCACTGGGACCCCGGCATCTACTCCATTGCGCACTTCGAGTTCAACGCACGCGGCAGCGAGACCACGCTGGTCTTCGACCACACCGGCTTTCCCGCCGGCGAGTTCGACCATCTGGACTTCGGCTGGCACAGTCACTACTGGAACCCACTGAAGAAACTCCTCGCCTGAAATCGCCGGGTGCCCCATCCTTGCGCCTTTCTTCTGGCGCAAGGGTGGGAGACCGCAGACTTGCTTGCGCGCAAGCGCCGTCTGCCCCACCGCAGGGGTCGCAGGCGGCTACTGCCTCAGAAAGAAGCTGAACAGCAGAATCCCCAGCACCACCGCGCTGACCAGCGCATAAAACCGGTCCCGCAGCAGGTCGAATCCCACCACGCCAAAGATCACCCGGCAGATTGGCGTGGCAATCAGCAGCAGAATCCCAAACCCAATCACGCTTTGAGCATCGAGGTGGATCAGCCCGCGCAGGATTCCATGCACGCTCACAAGGCCCTGGGGAGCGCCATGGAAATGCTGATAGTCCGGCTGCGTGGAGCCAAACTGCCTGAGATAAAGAATGCCGCCGGCAAGCACCACCAGTGCCGCCACCGTCACGCCAATCTGCAGCATGCGCCCCATCGCCATTTCAAGCCCGTGATCGTTCCCCAGCCCCAGTTCCCTTCCCAGTTCGCTTGCCAGATCGCTTCCTTCCTCCATCTAGAGCCTCCCCGTCGCGCCGTTGAAAATCATCTCCAGGCCCAGTGCCGCAATCACCACTACAAACGCCACGCGGATCGTCTTCACCTTGGCAACGGTAAGCACGCGCGAGCCAACCAGCGAGCCAACCAGCACCCCCAGCATTACCGGCATCGCCAGGCCGGGCAAAATGTATCCACGGCTCAGGTAGAACCCCGCGCTGGCCGCCGCCGTCACGCCAATCATGAAGTTGCTCGTTGTGGTTGAAACCTTGAAAGGCAGCTTCATCGCCTGGTCCATGGCCAGCACTTTCACCGCGCCCGAGCCAATGCCAAGCAGCCCCGACAGCGTGCCAGCTCCGAACATGATGCCGAAGGCCGCCGGCACATGCTCGGCTACATACTTTTCCTTGTGATCGCCCACCGGATAAGTCCCGCGCAGATTCAGGCGCAATGCAAGCGGATCCGCAGGATGATCCGCGGGCCTTGCGTCATGCTCGTGCATCGAAGTCCATGCCGAATACAACAGCACCACGCCGAAGATCACGCCAATCCAATTGCCTGAGACTTTTGCTGTCAGGTACGCGCCCAGCAGCGCGCCCAGCGTAGTGGCCACTTCAAGAAACATGCCGATGCGAATGTTCGAGTAGCCCTCGCGCACATACGCTGCCGCCGCGCCCGAAGACGTCGCAATCACCGACACCAGCGAAGCGCCCAGCGCGTAGTGCACGTCCACTTTGAACAGCAGGCACAGCGCCGGCACAATCACCACGCCGCCGCCCAGCCCCGTCATCGCGCCCAGGAACCCAGCCAGAATCGATGTGCCAAACAGCGCCAGCGAGAAATAAAGGTTGTTCATGCCGCCCGCGCGCCTTCAATGTCCCGCGCCTTGTCCCTCTGATAGGACAATAGCGCAACGGGGTTGTCCATCGCTGAAGCGCCAAGAGCGCAGCCTCGGCCGCGCTCTTGTCTCGCAAGGTCCATTGTCCTTTATCTGCAAATACACGCGTTAACTCTGCCGTTCAGACCCGCGCGTAAATTCTTCGAGTTACTTCCTGTCGCCGCTCGTGTGCCCACGTCCATCGCGCGATTCATTTCCTTTGAACTGCGTGGGGTCTCTACGCTGTGTTGAAGCCTTGTCGCCCGCCTTCGGCGCCGGCCCGTTGTAGCCGTGATGCGGGTCAAACGAGTTATCGACATTGCCGTGAAAATCATTTGAACCATGGAACCACGGGCCAACGCCAACGAATACGCCGCCATTGAACCACTCCGGTCCATAGTAGCCGTCGGGAACGCAGTTATACGGGGCGTAGTCATAGTAGCCATAAGGGCAATCCGGAGCCGTGCCAATTTCAACGGAGATCTGGGCCTGTGCCTTGGGAGGGGTTGCCGTAAACATCAATCCGGCAACAGCCGCTAATGCAAGAACTTTAAAACCATTCATCGATTCTCCTCAATTGTGGCCGGGGCCTCATGTATCTACCCCACCGTAATTCACACTAGTGATTCGCAACAACGATAGTCTGAGCAATAGCGCGCACATGCTTTTTGAGCCAGGCGGCTTCGTTCCCCCATAGTCGTTGTCATCCTGAGCGAAGCGCACTCCAGCGGAGTCGAAGGACATGCTTTGCTTTTCGGAAGGGGACCTGCGCCTGATCTTCAGAGGCGTCGCATCATCAACTATCCGCCGGCAATCGCCCCAATAATCAGCAGGGGCTCGCGGCCTTCCGAAACTGCCTTGGGCAGTTCGGCATCCAGCAACTCATGCGACCAGTCTTCTTCGCAGACGAAGAAACGCAAAAACGGCCGCCTCTGACCAGTGCTGTAATCGCGAATCGTCCCGCGCAGCGTGGGATAGCGCTCTTCCAGAGCATCGAGCACGCGGCCGATCGTCACCGGCGCCGCAACTTCCACTCGAACTTCGGGGTCGGCGCCGGCCAGGGTTCGCAAATGCTGTGGCAGCATCACTCGAATCCCCACCGCACCTGAGCGAGTTTCACTCATACACCCAGACTAATCCCTGTTCCCTGCACTTCGTCATCCCAGCGTCTGCACCTCGACGCTCATCACCGCAGGCAGATCGCGCACAATCGGCGACCAGCTTTCGCCCGCATTCGACGACGCGTACACCTGTCCGCCCGAGGTTCCGAAGTAAACGCCGCACTCATCGAGCGTATCGACAGACATGGCGTCGCGCAGCACGTTCACGTAGCAATTCTGCTGCGGCAGTCCCGCCGTCAGCGGCTCCCACTCGTTTCCGCCCGTGCGGCTGCGCCACACTTGCAGCTTGCCCTCTATGGGAAAATGCTCGGAGTCGCTCTTGATGGGCACCACGTACAACGTGTCCGGCTCATGCGCGTGCACGTCGATGGCGAATCCGAAATCGGTAGGCAGGTTGCCGCTCACCTCGCGCCAGTTTTCGCCCGCATCGTCACTGCGCATCACGTCCCAGTGCTTCTGCATGAAGAGTACATCGGGCCGCGCGCTGTGCATGGTTACGTGATGCACGCAGTGGCCCACCTCGGCCGTCGGATCGGGAATCTGGGCGGAGACCAGCCCCTTGTTGATCGGCTTCCAGCTCGCGCCAGCATCGTCGGTGCGAAACGCGCCCGCCGCCGAGATGGCAATATACATTCGCGCCGGGTCAACGGGATCGAGAATGATCGTATGCAGACACATGCCGCCCGCGCCCGGCTGCCAGTGCGGGCCCGTTCCATGCTTGCGCAGACCGGCCAATTCTTCCCAGTTCCAGCCGGCATCGGTCGACTTGAACAGCGCGGCGTCTTCCACGCCGGCGTAGACTGTATCCGCGTCCGTCAGCGATGGCTCCAGGTGCCACACCCGCTTGAACTCCCACGGATGCGGCGTGCCGTCGTACCACTGGTGCGTGCCGGGGACGCCCTCGTAGGCGAACTTATTGCCCACCGGAGCCCAGGTCACGCCGCCATCGTCGGAGCGCTGAACGATTTGCCCGAACCACGAAGTTGACTGCGAAGCATAGAGCCGGTTGGGGTCAACGGGCGAGCCCTTCAGGTGGTAGATCTCCCAGCCGGCAAAGAACGGGCCGCTGACCTTCCAGTCTTTTCGCTTGCCGTCCGCGCTCAGCACAAACGCACCCTTCTTTGTGCCCACCAGCACCCGAACGCTGCTCATCTCGACCCTCCTGTTTTTGCTCCTGCCGGAGCGGCTCCGTTCGGTGATTCTTCCCGTTCAACAACAATAAGTCAAGATCATTCCGGCCACGGACGACCTTCATAATCATCGGGTCCGCCCTTCAGCGCGTCCCTTGCGCCTGGCCGCCAACCACGCTGCGCGCATGCGCAATGTCCGGCAGCGTCGCATCCGCTGCCGGCCACGCCTTCAAGAATGAAGCGTAACTTTCCCGCGCGCCTGCCGCATCGCCGGCGAGCTCCTTCACCCGCGCCAACCCATACAAGCCAAATCCTGAGTTGGGCCGCTCCTCGAGCGCAGACTCATAAGCCGCCTTCGCGCCTGCATAGTCCTTCGCGCGCAGCAGAGCAGCCGCCTCGTTTTCGCCCACCGGCCGGACGTAGAACGGCGGCTCGTGATAGCCCGCGTTCTTCTCGTCCTTTGTTGCCTGCGCGTAGAGCTTCTTTCCATCGTCCAGCTTGCCCTGCGCCACCAGCACGCCCGCGCGCAATTCCAGCGATGCAATGCCCAGGTTTTTCATAAGCGGTCCGGCATTGGCATCGGGCATGATCGGAGTCGTGACAGCTTGATCTTTCTTCGCGTCGTCTTTCTTGTCTTTGTTCTTGTCCGTCTCGGCCGCGTCCTTATCGTTCTGATCCTTCTGCGCTCTCCACAGCCCCGCATCCATGCGCGCGCTCGCGGCCTGCGCTACCGTCAAATCGCCGCCGTCCAGCGCCTTCATACCGCGCGCATACTCGCTCAGCTCCAAAGAAAGAAAACGCAAGTTCGCAGTCTTCTCGCCTTCTCCAAGATTGGATTGAGCAAGCATCGCCAGCACCGCATCCCAATCGCCCACGCGCAGCGCCACCGGCAGCCGCTGGCCGATGCGCGCCATCTGGTCCCGCGCCGACCAGATGTACAGCGTGGCCGAAAGCTTGCCCCGTGCCGCGCTCAAATGGTCGCTCAGCGCGTCGGCCTCGGCGAGCTTGCCTTGCTCCATCAGGTTGGCAATGGCATACATCATGTTGTGCACATAGTTCCAATCGTCGTCCGGTGAAACGTGCTGTTCATGCAGATAGCGTTCATCCGTCTGAATGGACGCTGCAAACCAATGCTCCGCCTCTGCGTAATTGCCCACGCGATAGAAAATGTGCCCCGGCATATGCACCATGTGCCCGGAGTTGGGCGCAAGGCTCGCCAGCAGCGCCGCGCTCTTCAACGCGTTTTCAGGATGATTGCCCGGCTCCATCGCATGAATCCAATAGTGGTGCGCGGCGGAATCGTTGGGCGCGTCCTTGATCGCGCTCTCCAATATCGCAATCCGTTCCTTCTGTCCCGGCTTCGGCTCGCCCTTGTCGTCGTACCCGTCGCCCACCGCGCCGGCAAGAAAAATGCGCGCTTCAATGTCTTTCGGATTCTTCTTCACCAGCCTGCGCAGAATCGCAATCTCGCCGGCGCGACCGTCGCCCTTCGTTTCGGAGCCAGCCTGCGCCGCTTCAATATACAGCTTGCCCGCGCCGCCCGCGTGTCCTTTCAGCTCGACCGCTCGCTGAAGGGCCTTCTTCCCATAAGCTTCCGCTTCATCGCCGCGCGACATCTCAGCCTTCGCCAGTCCCCAGTAGCACATCGCGCAGTTTGCATCCACGCGAATGGCCTGCTCGAAGGCCTTGGCGGATTCGTAATCCCAGAAGTCGTGCATCAGGCTGAGCCCCTGGTCGAACCAAGCCTGCGCCTCAGGACTGGCCTTGATGGCGATGTGGCTGTTGCCGATCCCGGTCATCCGTATCGGCGCGGGAAGTTGCTCGGGTGGCGGAATCGGCTGCATATCGGCCATGCCCGCCATGTTGCCCATCTGCGCCGCAGCGGGCGAGCAAAGAGCAAAAGAGAGCATCGCAGCCAACGCAGCAACAGCCGGAAGAAATCGGCAGCACGAACATCGAATCAATTGTGTAAAGCGGAGGAAACTCATCCCGTCAATATATCCGAGACCTCCAGCAGTTGACATCCGCCAACTCCCGCCGCCCGCGTCTCAGGCCGGAGTCCGTAGTCCCTAGCCCCTCGCGCCTCTGCTTTAAACTCGAATCTGGACCACTCAATGATCTCGTTATTCGGCAGCAACAAAAAAGAAGAACCGGAAGCGCCCGCGAAGCAAGGCTTCTTCGACAGGATGAAGCAAGCCGTCTCGCGCACCCGCGAGTCGCTCTCCTCCAAGATCGAAGGCATCGTCGCGCTCACCCGCACGGTCGATGAGGCGAGCCTCGAAGACCTCGAGTCCGCGCTGCTCACCAGCGACCTCGGCGTGCTGACCACCACTCGTATTCTCGACGCCTTGCGCGACCGCGCCCGCCGCCAGGCCATCGAAGGCGGCGATGAGCTCCGTGACCTGCTCAAGCAGGAACTGCGGGCAATTCTGGAAACGCCGCTGCGCGAAAACCCTCCAGCCGCGCCGCCCGCTGGGGGCCCGTCCGTCATTTTTCTCGTTGGAGTCAACGGCACCGGCAAAACCACGTCCGCAGGCAAGCTGGCCGCGTGGTACCGCGCCCGCAATCGCAGCGTCCTCTTGTGCGCCGCGGATACATTTCGTGCCGCGGCCATTGAGCAGTTGGAAGTGTGGGCCGCGCGCTCCGGCGTGCAGATGATCAAGACCCGCCAGGGAGGAGACCCGGCCGCCGTTCTCTACGACGCCGCCTCCTCCGCCAAGGCGCACAACATCGACGAGCTCATCGTCGACACCGCCGGCCGCCTGCACACCAAGACCGGCCTCATGGACGAGCTCGAAAAAATGCGCCGCACCGCCGCCAAACTCATCCTCGGCGCGCCCCACCAGGTGCTGCTGGTAATGGACGCGACGACGGGGCAAAATGGTCTGCAGCAGGCGCGCCTCTTCACCCAGGCCGCCGGCGTCACCGGCATCATTCTCACCAAGCTGGATGGAACGGCCAAGGGCGGCATCGCCGTAGCCATCGCGCAGGAGCTGAATCTCCCTGTGCGTTATGTCGGCGTAGGCGAAAAGATGGCCGACCTGCTGGAATTCGACCCCACCGCCTTCGTCGATTCACTCCTCGGCTAACACCCGTCCGAAGACTCAATCTTCGCGGAACGATAGCGAACTCACGATAAATGACACCGGAACCAAATCTCCGCAGTACGGCAGCCGCGGATTCGGTAATTTGAGAATTTGCTGGTCCAAGCGAGCCGGAAAAGTAATACTAAATCGGTCTCAAGATGGGGGCGGGATGATCGCGCTACGTTTTGATAAAGCTGTGTGGCCATCGGCCTGCATACGAATTCGCAGCCTCATCCTTCTGTGGATGATTGCTGCCTCGGTATGTGTGACAGCCAAATCGCAAGCAGCCGGTGCTGGAAGTCCGGTTGCGCCCATTGACCTGCAGGCAGAGCGGATGGCGGTTACGCAGATCTCCAAAAACTGGCGGTTTCACGGTGGCGACGATCCCCGTTGGGCCGATCCCGGTTTCGACGATTCGGCGTGGAAGGTCTTGCAGCCAACCGCGCCGTGGGACGCGCAGGGCCTTGCTCCCGTCAATAACCTGGCGTGGTTTCGCTTCCGGCTCATCGTGCCGGCCAGCATGCCCTCGCTGCTGCTCATGATGCCGGGCGCCGGCAAGGCTTACCAGATCTTTGCCGGCGGACAATTGGCAGGGCAGGCTGGCCGTCTGCCGCCTCAGCCGCCGGAGGTCCTTTCGTCCACGCAGCGGATTTTCACGTTGCCCCTGCGCGGCGCAAGACCCCTGCCCGGCTCGCAGTCGAAAGAGATTCTGGTTGCTATCCGCGTATGGCAGGACCCTCGCCTCGCGGGAATCGTTCCCAACCAGCTCTATCGCCCCGCATACGCAGGCGCCGCCGGACCCATCCAAACCTTCTTCGCCCTCTCCAAGGCGCGATCTCTGATCGCCCGCGGCAACGACTACACACAGGCCATCATTTCGCTCATCGTAGGAGCTTCCACTCTGTTGCTCTATTTCCTCACGCGCCGCGGGTTTTACGCGTGGTTCTCGCTCAACATGCTGCTCGGGACCATGTTGCTTCCTGTGCGTTTGCTCTCACAGCACTTCGGATGGGAATTTTTCACCAGCGTCTATGCCTATGCTCTGCTGGACTTCCTCAGTCTGGTTACCGCGGTTCTCTTCATTTTGGGCGCGCTGAACTTGCTGCGATGGAGATGGGTTGCCTCGTTGGCGTTGGCGGCATTGATCGCAGAGCTGGGGCCCATTTTTTTCATCCTGGGGACGATCTCGCAACCCTGGGCTGATGGAATCTACTTTTTCGCCGGCACCTTGCCCGAAGCCATCCTGATCGTTCTGCTGATACGCGGCTGGCGTGCTAACGTCACCTATGCCAAGCTTCTGCTTGTTCCGTATGCAGTCAACGTCTCCATAGGTTGCGCCGGCAATCTTGGTCATTTCCTGGTTGACCTCAACGTTCCGCACGCCTCGGCGCTGCTCACCGCCAATATCGAGCTGCTCAGCGATCCATTTGTCGTAAACCTCGGTGATGTCGGCGTCGCCGTCGCCAACCTCGGCCTGCTCGCCGTGCTGGTCTACCAGTTCGCGGAAAGCAGCCGCGAGGAGCAGAGGCTCAAATCCGCTTTGCAGACAGCTCACGATATTCAGCAAAGCCTGGTTCCTGTCGATATTCCACTCCTCGGCGGCCTGCATACTGAGATCGTCTACTTAGCGGCCGAAGAGGTGGGCGGCGACTTCTGCCAGGTGCTGCCCAGGGTCGATGAGTCCATCCTCGTCGCGATCGGCGATGTAAGCGGCAAAGGCCTGGAGGCCGCCATGGTGGGCACATTGGCCGTCGGCGCGCTGCGCTCCATTGCCGACGAAGACATTGGCCCCGCGGAGATGCTGAAGCGCCTGAACAGCGTCCTGCTCCGCTCCCAGAAAAGAGGCTTCATCACCTGCCTGTGCATGATAGTCACCTCGTCCGGCCAGGTAACTCTCGCCAATGCGGGACATCTGTCCCCTTATCTGGATGGCGAGGAACTGCCCGTTGCCTCCGGTCTGCCTTTGGGAATCCTGGCCGATTTGGAGGTCGAACAGGCGTCCTTCTTCCTTCCCGCCAAGGCGCGGCTCACGCTCATGTCCGACGGCGTCGTCGAGGCGCGGTCCGATACCGGCGAACTCTACGGATTTGAACGGACCTCCAGGATCAGCAGCCTCCCCGCCAGAGACATCGCCGCCGAGGCCAACCGCTTCGGCCAGGAAGACGACATCACCGTCATTACGCTGGATTGGCGCCTGCAACCGATCGCGCTGGGCTGAAGCAGTTGTCGGGGGGCCGGGCGCTCCAGAGCCTTCCCTGAGCTTGCCGACCGTTCTCGCCCTTGAGACCTGGGAATCGATGAGTCCCCACCGGCGTCGCCACGGCCAGATGCCTCGGTAGGACGGGAAGCTCATCCTCGGACCCGCAACCCGATGCGCCTGCCCGCATCTCCCGCCCCGCGCGCCGCATGTAAACTTGATTGTTCGCATACGGCCCGCAAATGACCGCCCCAGACCAAGACCGTTACTGGATGCAGCGCGCCCTCGAACTGGCGCGCCGCGGCATCGCTGTCACCTCACCCAACCCCGCCGTCGGCTGCGTGATCCTCGATCGTGCCGGCCAGGTCGCCGGTGAGGGCTGGCACGAGTACGACCTGATCGAGCACGCTGAAGTCGTCGCCCTCAAGGTGGCCGCGCAGCACGCCGGCAATCGCCTGCTCGGCGGCACGGCCTACGTCAACCTGGAACCTTGCAACCACACCGGCCGCACCGGCCCATGCACCGAAGCCCTCATCGCCTCGGGCCTGCACCGCGTAGTGGCCGCCACTATCGACCCCAACCCCGCCGTCGCCGGCCACGGCGCCGACGCACTGCGTGCAGCGGGCCTTTCGGTTGAGATTGGCGTCTGCCAAACAGAGGCCCGCCGCCTCAACGAAGGCTTTGCCCGTTGGAGCCAGCACAAGCGTCCGCTGGTGTTGCTGAAGGTGGCCATGACGCTCGATGGCCGCATCGCTCCGCCCGCCGGCCAGCACACACTGCACGAGCCCTACTGGATCACCCGCGAAGCCGCCCGCGCCGCCGTGCAGCCGCTGCGCTGGCAGGCCGACGCCGCCCTCACCGGCGTTGACACCGTGCTCGCCGACGACCCCATGCTCACCGACCGCAGCGGCCTGCGCCGCCGCCGTCCGCTGCTGCGCGTGGTGCTCGACTCCGCCCTGCGCATGCCCCTCGACTCCAAGATGGTAGCCACCGCGAATCACGACGTCGTCATCTTCACCGTGTCGAAAGACGAGCGCCGCATTCAGGAGTTGCAATCGCGCGGCGCCCGCGTCGAGGTTCTCCCAGCCGAAGCCGGCCGCGTGCCTCTCAGCAAGGTGCTCGACAAGCTCGGCGAAGAAGGCATTCTCACCCTGCTCACCGAAACCGGCACGCGCCTCAACACAGCGCTGCTCTCCGCCGGCCTTGTTGACCGCGTGCATCTGTTCGTGTCCCCGCAGATCATGGGCTCCGACGCCGTCCCTGCCTTCCGCGGCATGTCCCACGCCATCCGCATGGCCGATGTCGAAGTAGAACGCTATGACAACGATCTGGGGCTCTGCTCGCTGCTCAAAGACCCCTGGCCGCCGGAATAAGCGAACAAGGACGCCCTTGACGTTGGGGATTCGCCAGCGATAATCTCGCTCCGTCCCCCAAATTTCCGGAAGACATTTCTTCCCAAGGAGCTTCCCCATGCAAAAGCCACTTCGCCTGGCAGCGTTTATCGTGTCGTTGCTGTGCATCGCAATCGGAATCCCTCGCTTGAGCGCGCAGACAAAGCCCGCCGCGAACGACAAGGCCGCCATCAAGGCCCTCTACGACAAATTCACCGAGGCCTTCAACAAGAAAGACGCCAATGCCGTCATGGCGTCCTATGCGCCCGACGTTTTCGCATTTGACGTCATCCCGCCGCGCGAATATCCCACCTGGGATGCCTACAAGAAGGATTGGGAGGGTTTGTTCAAGACGTTTCCAGGCCCGGTGGCCAGCTCTGTCATGGAATTGCATATCGCCGTCGTGGGATCGGTGGCTTATACGCACTTCATTGACGACGCCACATTTATCGGCGCGGACGGCTCCAAGACGCATCTGGTGGTGCGCGTCACCGATGTGCTGCGCAAGTCGAATGGAAAGTGGCTCATTGTGCAGGAGCATGTCTCCGTTCCGGTAGACCTGGCCACGGGAAAGCCGGACATGCTCTCCACTCCATAGAGCCTGTTCCCCTAAAATGAATCCATGTTCACGGGAATCATCGAACAAACCGGGACACTCATCAGCCTGAAGGAAACCGGCGGCGCCCGTCGCATCACGGTGGAAGCGCCGGGTCTTGCGGGACGCCTGCGCGAGGGAGACTCGCTGGCTGTCTCCGGTGTGTGCCTCACCGCGCTTGACGTGAACCCAATTTTGTTCCACGCTGACCTTGCTCAGGAGACGCTCGACCGCACTTCGCTGGGCGCGCTGGCTCCAGGCGCACAAGTGAATCTGGAACTGCCAACCGCAGCGGGAAGCCCGCTGGGCGGCCACATCGTCCAGGGACACGTAGACGGCACGGGTCAGCTCATCGCACTCGACCCCGTCGTTTGGGAATCGAGCCCGCACTTTGACCGCCAGACCACCGACTGGACCCTCAAGATCCGCATTCCAGAAGGAGTGCGCCCCTGGATGGTCCACAAAGGCTCGGTAGCCATCGAAGGCATCAGCCTGACCATCGCCGCCTTTGACGGCGAGACCGTCTCCGTCGCGATCCTGCCGCTGACTTATTGGCGAACGAACCTGCACACGCTCGCGCCCGGCGCTCCGGTGAATGTGGAAGCCGATGTGCTGGTGAAACTGGCGCATGCGCAGATGATCGCGCAAAAAAAGCCGGAGTTCGAGCTGACCGAGGCCTGGCTGGTGGCGAATGGGTACTGACGGAAGCGGCACCGGATTCGCATTTCGCTTGGTTTGTCGAATTCGCTCGACATAGGACGGCCCCCGCACCATCCCTCTGAATTCGGGACAACAGCCGTTGCATTTCCTTCGAGTTCGCGATAAACTTCAACCAGTCGTTTTGACCGGTCAATATATGCAAACCATCCAGGCGTCAGAAGCCAAAACCAAGTTTCTCAGAATTCTCGACGACGTCGAACGCGGGGCGAGCATCATTGTCACCCGCCACGGCAAGCCCATTGCCCGCATCATTCCCGACGAAGGCGTTATAACCGCCAACGAGATAGCTCGGCGCGAGAAGGTCCGCGAGGCGATTTGCGATATCGAGCAGTTGCGCAAGCGCGTGGGCAAGATGTCGCTGGCGGAAATCATCGATGCCAAGAACGAAGGGCGGATGTGAGGGATGCCGTTCGTGCTGGATGCTTCGGTTGCCGGGCCGTGGGTACTCGCCGACGAGCCGTCCGAGGCGGCAAACCGGATTGCGCACAGATTGCTGACCGAGAGCGCATTGGTTCCTACCCTGTGGTGGTATGAGGTAAGGAATCTCCTGGTTGTTTGCGAGCGGCGCGGCAGGCTAAATCGATCCGACTCAGATCTTTTTCTTTCACGACTGAAAAACTATCCGATCAAGGTCGACGCCGAACCGAATTGGGACGATGTAATGCGCTTGGCGCGAAAGCATCGGCTTACAATCTACGATGCCTCCTATCTCGAACTGGCGATCCGAAGCAAGGTGCCGGTGGCAACGCTGGGCGGCGCGTTGCAAAGGGCGGCGGCCAACGAAGGTTTCGCGTTGGACGCGTAACTGTTTGAAGGTTGGCGGAGCCGGCACGAAGCGAGGCTTCAATATTTTGGTGGCGCTTTCGGCGGATCGGTAACGTAGTCATCGCCGATGCGAGCCAACAGAATCGCACGTCGATCGGTAAGCAATTTCAGCCGGTTGGTCACCTCGATGAAATCTCTCTTGTAGGGATCGGTGAGTTCTCCACCCCCCTGAGTTAACTTGCTGTACTCATCCAGCCGCGCCTGCAGCCGCGGAATCTCGCGGTCCATCAAAATCGGCCGAATGATCGCCGTCTTCGTGCGCCCCGCCGCAATGTCATTGCGGTTGTTCTCCCCCCACACAGGCAGAATGCCCACGTGGCCAAGCTCCACGCGAATCCCGGCCGGCCCGTAGTCCTTGCGCACGGCGCTGAACTGCGCAATCATCTCGTCGCGCGGGTCGCCATCCTTGTCCGGCATCAGGTCATCCACATAATTGCGCGACTGGTTCGACAGAAAGTTCCCCAGCGAATAAAAGATCACCGTGTTGCGGCCGTCCTGCGTTATGTAAGTTTCCACCGGCTGCAGCACATGCGGGTGGTGGCCCACGATCACCGACGCTCCCGCCTCAAGCATTTTGTGCGCCATGTCCACGTCCTCGGGACGAGGCGCCGGCGCATACTCAATGCCCCAGTGGATGGAGACAACCAGAAAATCGCATTGCGCACGTGCGGCCTTCACGGCTTCGATCACGCGGGCTTCGTCCGCTCCCGGCGCTCCGCCGCTCTCGCCCGGATAGGGGAAGAAATTCACATGCGGCTGGTCGTCTTTATCAGGATTGCGATTGCCATTGAGCCAGCGCGTCATGCCCAGCCAGCCCACCTTGATGCCGTTGGCCTCGGTGATGGCCGGTTTCCATTGCTGCTCCACGGTATCGCCGGAGCCGGCAAAGAGCAGTCCCTCGCCGCGCAAGTGTTCGCGGGTCTCGGTGAAGCCGGGCCAGCCCTGGTCCATTACGTGATTGTTCGCGAAAGAGACTATCTTGATGCCGCTGGCTCTCAGCCCATCCAGCAGCGCAACCGGCGCATCGAACATGAACGGCTTCGACCCATGCGAGTGCGCCGGAGCCACCGGCGTCTCCAGGTTCACAAAGCCGAAGTCAGCCCGCTTGAAGACATCGGCAACGTTGGACAGCAGCGCTCCCCAGCCCTGCGAGTTGGTCGGGTCGCCCGCTGCAACCGCTGCCCCGGCCGCGGCCCGCACCGCCTCATGCGGAATCACGTCCCCTGCAACTGCAAAGCTCACCTGGGAAAGATCGTGCGGATATGGAGCAACAATAGCCGCGAGACGTCGCCCATGAGAATCGCACAGCAGGACCGCAGCAACGGCCGCCACAACCAACAGCAACGCGCCGCCAGCTAGGCGCCAGTGCCTCCGCAGTCCAGGCGCGAGCCTGGCTGCGAATCCTGCACCATGCCGTCTTTCCGGCATCAAGCTATCCATCGGCTGTGCCAATTCGTATTCCTTCAACTTCAATTTCAGTGTATGTCCTCAGCGCATTGGAGACTTTGCAGTCATCACCTGGTCCCGATGAGCGCAAGCCGGGAACGTAATGGGGCCGAACCTCATTTTGGAGCGACATGCGAAACTCCCAGGATGCGCACCAGGACGCCCCTGGTTTGGCCGGTCAAGGCCAGGCGCAAGATGTTTCCCAACACCTCCCGCGACACATGGATGCGGCACGGCAATTGAATATGGAAAGCAGCGGTGCCCATTTCCTTCCGGCCCTCCGGGAGTGGGTTATCCTGAATCGCCAACAGGAAGTCTCCGATCTCGCGCCGCGCCGCCGCATCGCAGTCAAGGATGTCCGCCTTGACCGCCATGTCGACTTCCACCTTGCAGGACATGCGCGGAATGATAGCACGCGCCAGGTGATCGGAACCGGCGAACAGTTCACTCTGAGCTCGCCTTGGCCCCTAGCGGGCCTTCGCGGTTGCGAGAGAACCCGCCGGTGCTACCCGATGGCCCCTTTTCTTCTCGCCTGAAAACGCGGTCTGCACCACTGCGGCCTGTTCGGCAGGCGTATAGCCGATGCCGTCAAGGAACTTGCCTAACGGAATGTCGGATTTCTTCTTCCCGCGCCGCATCTCAAACTTCTTGCGCAGTTCCTCCGGCAGATCGCGGCGGGGAATGCTGACCGCAGGAAGAAGCACCGCGTGGTCGCCGACGACTTCAAGCAACAGTTCCCCGCCCTCCTCAAGCGAAAGCAGATTCATGCAATCTCTGGGAATTGTGACCTGGCGCTTGGCGCCGATAGGGAGTCTGAATTGAACGGTTGCCATGAGACCTCCAGAAAGAGTATGGCGGATTGGCCGAAATTCCGTCAATCCGCCATACTTTCATAGCCGTCGCACCAGCAAGATCGTCTGATCGTCGAACGGCCGCCCAAACTTGCGCGCGGAGGCCAGAATCTTGCACGCCAGTTCCGGCAATGCATCTGCGGCATTGACCGCGATCACATCTTTCAGCCGCTCCACGCCGAATTCCTCGCCGGATTTGCCTGCCACCTCGAGAATGCCGTCGGTCGCCACCACCAGCAGATCGCCGGGGGCCGTCCGCAGCACTTCGCCGTCGAATTTCGGCACAGGAACTAACCCCAGCGGAAACTGGGCATCGTCGGTGTGCGAAGACCTTTGCTCCGCCGCGTGCCATTGCAGAATGGGCGGGCTCGCTGCAATCGCGTAGTGCACACTCCCGTCGCAGCCCAACCGGAAACCCGTGAAGGTAGCGTACATCTGCGGCTCTTTCACTTCGGGGAGCACCGTGTTCAGCCGGTCCAGCAACACCGGCAGAGTCTGCGCCGGCGAGCGCTCTCCCGCGTCCAGCAGCGCGGTGCGCGCCGCGGTTTTCAGCATGCCCATCAAGATGCCGGCCTGTAATCCGTGGCCGGCAATGTCGGCCAGGTAGGCGATGGCATCTCCATTGGGAAGTGAAAGGGCGTCCACAAGGTCGCCGCCAACCTTTTCGCTGGGATAGGAGATCCCGTACACATCGAAGCAGGCCGAGCGCAGGGAGATCGGCGGCACCAGCGTCTTTTGAATCCCGTGCGCCAGCTTGAGCTCGTTCTCAAGCCGGAAGGTCTCCACGCCCTCGCGCCGGATGTAGGCGACAAAGAAGCAGTAGGAAAGCGCCACCGCGGCGATGGTCTCTATCGAGGCAAAATGAACTCCTGCCTGCGGCGTCACAGTTTGCAGGTTGAAGGTCCGCATCATCCAGTTGGCGAGAGCGGCGAAGATGGTGCTAATGAAAAACTGCAACACGATCAGGATGAAGAGAAATGCTTTCGGCAAGCGGGCCAGCACCAGAACCCACAGCACCACGTTCACGCCGCAGCAGAATGCCAGCGCCAGCACAACCGCATACGGCATGACCCCGTTGTCCAAAAACATGTCACTGAAGGGGCCGATGATCGAAAACAGAAAGAAGACCGCGACCATGAACACCCACAGCCGCTTCAAGGGCACCGCCCGGAGGTGATTCCAATGGTCCGCGCGCGCCTGGCGCCACGATTCGTGCTTGCCTGCCATCGATACGATTCCCCTTGCCGCGTTCGTTCATTCACACGGAACTAGCAGCCAATATACCGGATGCCGCCGAACTGGCCTGAATTGCCATATCCCATGCCTTTTGTTCGAGCACGGCATGGCCATGGAGTACACTTGCGCAATTCCCCCAATTCAAGCCTGTAAGGAGATCGAGCATGAAGAAGGTCATTGGCCTTGCAATGGCAGTCCTTGGAATTTCGATCGCGGTGGTGTCTGCCGCCCCAGCCCAGGTTCCGTATAGCGAGGGACCCGTCACAAGAGTGGTGCTGATCAAAATCGTACCGGGCCATTCCGACGCACTGTTTGCCGACTTCAAGAAGAACATCGTCCCCATCTGGGAGTCTGAAAAAAGCGCCGGGCTGATCGTTGATTACGGAATGTTTCTTAACACCACAACGTCCGAGCCCGATTGGGATTTCGGATACACCATCACCTACAAGAATATGGGAGCCCTGGATGGTCTCGCCGACAAAGTGTGGGACATCCGCATGAAGCAATATGGCGACCACTCCGCCGAGCAGAAAGTGGTCGAGAAGCGCGTGGAGAACGCCCACGTGGTCACCAGTTCGCTGCTGCGCGGCATTACCCTGCGGTAGCTGCGGCAGGCCCTATAAAACCCGCGGCGCAGTTCACTTTGCGCCGCTTTCCCATCGTCCTCACTCCGGCCGCAGCATCTCGGTGCGGTACTTCGGCGCCAGCGCCATAACCTTGGCGACGAATTCCGCTTCCGCAGCCGGTTCCAGATTTGCAGGCGGCGTTGTCCGCGAGGCCACCGGCACTCCAACCGTGGCGAAGAACTCCTCCTGCCCTGCCGGCGAGCAGATGCACAACAGCCGCGTCGGCTGGCCGGTCGAATTGTGGAACTGGTGCGGCGCGTTTGCCGGAATGTGCACCGTCTGCCCCGCCCTGACTACCGACTTCGTGCCCCGGAACGTAGCCTCGATCTCGCCCTCTAGCACTACGAAGGTTTCCTCAAAATCATGCCGGTGCGGCGGAGGCCCCCCGCCCGGCGGAATGTGCATGTCGATCAAACAGAATCGCCCAGCCGTGTCTTTGCCCGTTAGCAAAGTCGTGTAAGTGTCGCCCACCAGGCCGATGTGCGCTGCCTTGGGATCGTCTGCCGACGCCACCGCAAGGCTTCGCGTCGGATCGTCATCTGGGATCGAAGTCTGGTGGGAAGCGCCGGCTGTGTTTTCGGTCAATGCAATTCTCCTTTTTCAACCTCGTGTGTGCCCAATCCTCTCATGCGCATCTCAAGGATTCGAAATGGAAGTTTGGATAGCGCAAGGGCGCTCCCGTTTGAATTTGACTCGGAAACGGCCGATTCAGGCTGAAACCGGGGAGCCTTCCCGCCATGGGCCAGGGCGGTTGCGCAGGTGAGCGCTCCTTCCCCCTTGCGCGTCTATCTGATACCACCGCGGGCGACCTAAGCTGGTACCCTGAAAGCTGAGAAATACGATCTAGAAAGGCCGGCAATCCCAGGCCGGCGACCGGAGCCATGGCAGAGTTCGTCATCAAGTTGGCCGATGAGCGTGGGCGCGTGATGGAGCAGACCCAGACCGCCGCCACCGCCGATGAGTTGCGCGCGCGCTTTATCCATGCCGGTTACCACGTGTTTTCCGTCAAGGCACGGTCGGGATTTGCGGGCCTCAAACGCCGCAAGGTCAAGCTGGAGCCGTTTCTCATCTTCAACCAGCAGTTCCTCACGCTGATCCGAGCCGGGCTGCCGATTCTGGGCAGCCTGCAGATGCTTGCCAAAGGGCAGAAGAACGCCCACTTCGCCGCCCAATTGGACGATGTTTCCACGCGCGTGAAAACCGGCGAGTCGCTTTCCTCCGCATTTGAAGCGCAAAGCGGGTTCCCAGTGATGTACACCACTACGCTTTTGGCCGGCGAGCGGTCGGGAAACCTTCTCGAAGTGCTGGAGCGATACGTAAGCTTCCAGCGCATCTCGCTCACCTTCCGCAAAAAGCTGATCACCTCGCTCATCTATCCCTGCGTGTTGATGGTGCTGGTCACGGCGCTGGTCATCTTCATGTTTGCTTACGTGGTGCCGCAGTTCGCCACGCTCTATGATCAGCTTGGCTCCCGGCTGCCGCCCATGACCGTTTACCTGCTCAACTCTTCAAAATGGCTGAACCGTAATATTCTCTGGATTCTGCTGACGATGGCGGTGTTGGGCGGCACAGGCTACCGTTTTTCCATCACCGAGCGCGGCCGCGACTTCATTGACGGCGTGCGCGTAAAGCTGCCGGTCTTCGGCAACATCTGGCTCAAGTATCAAGTCGCGTTGTTTGCGCGCACGCTCTCCACGCTGCTCACCGGGGGCTTGCCGCTGGTGCCGTCTCTAGAAACAGCAGCGCGCTCCATCTCGTCGCGGCGGGTTTCGAAAGCCGTGGTTTCGTCCATCACCACCGTGCGCGAAGGCAGGAGCCTGGCCGATGCGCTGGTCTCGACCAAAGTATTTCCCGACCTGGCCGCGGAAATGATCACCGTGGGCGAGCAGACCGGCGCTCTTCCGCAGATGCTCAACTCCGTGGCCGAATTTTTCGAGGAAGACGTTGCCACGGCGCTCACCGCTTCGCTGGCCCTGATTGAACCGGCCATTCTTATTATTATGGGCATCGTCGTGGTGTTTATTCTCATTTCGCTCTACCTGCCTATCTTCTCGCTGGGCATGACGGGCGGCGGCGGGGCAGGAGGGTAAACGCCATGGCAGACACATCCGTAATCGCACTTCCGGTTCCCGTCCCGCAGGATGAGCGCACGCAGGCCGAGGCACTCGCGCGCCGCTATCACGCGGAGTTCGTCGACCTGAAGAACTTCAAAATCCAGCACGACCTGCTGCGCACAGTGCCCGTGGAACTGATGTTCCGCTACAACTTCGTGCCCATCGAGCAACATCAGGACGCGCTGGTGATTGCGGTCAGCGACCCGTCGCGTCTCATGATTCTCGATGAGATTGCCGGCCTGCTCGGCCATCGCATCGTTCCCCGCGTTGCCACGCTCTCGCAGATTACCGACCTGCTCAAGAAGACCGAGCAGTCGCAGCGGGTGCTCGACGAAGCCAGCGAAGGCCTCACCTTCGATGTGCTCACCGGCGACGACAATTCCGATGAAAATATCTCCATCGAGAAGCTCACCAGCGAAGAAGACATCAGCCCCATCATTCGCCTGGTCGACACCACCATCTTCACCGCCCTCGAGCGCCGCGCTTCCGACATTCACATCGAGACAAACGACGATTCTGTGGTGGTTAAATACCGCATCGACGGCGTGCTGCAAATGGCCATGGCGCCCATTGCCCGCGAGCATCACTCCACCATTCTCTCCCGCATCAAGATCATGAGCGAACTGGACATTGCCGAGCGCCGCGTCCCGCAGGACGGCCGCTTCCGCGTTCGCTATAAAGGCCGACTCATCGACTTCCGCGTAAGCATCATGCCCACCGTGCACGGCGAAAACGCCGTGCTCCGCGTGCTCGACAAAGAATCGATGAGCGAGAAGTTCCGCAATTTGACTCTCGATGTCGTGGGTTTCGCCGACGAAGACCTCCGGCGCTTCCGCCGCTACATTCGCGAGCCCTACGGCATGGTTCTTGTCACCGGCCCCACCGGTTCCGGAAAGACCACCACCCTCTACGCCGCGCTCAACGAGATCAAGAGCGACGAAGACAAAATCATCACCATCGAAGACCCGGTCGAATACCAGATCCGCGGCATCACGCAGATTCCGGTCAACGAGAAAAAAGGCCTCACTTTCGCGCGCGGACTCCGCTCCATCCTGCGACATGACCCAGACAAGATCCTGGTCGGCGAAATCCGCGACAATGAGACGGCGCAAATCGCCATCAACTCCGCGCTCACCGGGCATCTTGTCTTCACCACCGTCCACGCCAACAATGTGGTCGATGTGCTGGGCCGCTTCGTCAACATGGGCGTTGAGGTTTACAACTTCGTCTCTGCGCTCAACTGCATCCTGGCGCAGCGGCTGGTGCGCACCATCTGCGAGCACTGCGTCCATACTGTCAGTTACGGCGACGACGTTTTGCTGCAATGCGCGATGGACCCCGACGAGTGGCGCGGCTTCGCCTTTCGCGAGGGCCAGGGCTGCATCGAATGCGGAGGCACCGGCTTCCGCGGCCGAACTGCGATTCATGAACTGCTGGACTTGACCGACCCCATCCGCG
>Ga0302319_10000899_pt1 | contig 66887 bp, 57 predicted proteins | sample Bog_T0_2_FD_203319 | JGI IMG/M metagenome (GOLD analysis project Ga0302319, IMG submission 203319) | Peat permafrost microbial communities from Stordalen Mire near Abisko, Sweden - Bog_T0_2 | ecosystem: Environmental > Terrestrial > Soil > Wetlands > Peat | place: Sweden: Abisko, Stordalen Mire...
CCGTCAGTCCGAATTTCAAACCCGCTTACACGCTCAGCTATAACCTCAATATCCAAAAGAGCCTCGGCAAGAAAGCCATTTTCCAAATCGGCTATGTCGGTTCCGAGGGCCGTCACTTACTGGTTCTCAGTGACATCAATCAAGCAGGCCTAGGCAGCGGCTTCGTCAACACAACGGACGCTGCCGGCTTCTCCTATCAACAGCAAACTCGTCCCTACTTCTCGCAATATCCGAATTTCGGCGTCATCGACGAGATCCAAAGTATGGGCACTTCTAACTACAACGGTCTCCAGATGTCCGTCCGCTCCAGTAGCTGGCATGGCGTTATTAGCCAGTTCAACTACACCTGGAGCCACAGTCTTGACGAAATTACGCAATATGTCGGCGCACTCCCGCAGGACAGCACCAACTTCAAAGGCAACTACGGCAGCTCCGATTACGATATCCGCCACGTTGTCACCGGCTACCTGCTTTACGACATTCCCGGCCTCGCGTATGGTCCCAACTGGCTCACTCACGGCTGGCAGGCGAATACCAGCCTCTCGTTCCACACTGGGCTGCCATTCAACGTCTATGCGTCCTCCGATACCAGCGGCACCGGCGAAAACACTGATCGCGGCGATCTAATCGGCAGCCCCTATCAAGGCGCGAGTCAATCACTCAGCAACCATCAACCCGTGCAATGGATCAACCCCAACGCCTTCGCTAACCCCGCCGACGGCAGCTTCGGAACTATCAGCCGCAATCTCCTCCGCGGCCCAGGCTACGGAGATGTCGATCTTTCATTCATCAAGAACATACCCATCAAGGAGCGTCTCCACGCTCAACTTCGCGTGGAAATGTTCAATCTGTTCAATCGAGTGAACCTCGCTCCGCCCAGTGGCTACATTGGCGGCGGCTTCGGCCAAAGTTCCGATACCATCGGCGATTACAGCGGCGCGCCCGGCATCGGCCCCGGCGAGCCTTTCAATACGCAGATCGCGTTGAAATTCATTTTCTAGGAGAATCATGAACCAGCGATCGTTACTCTCACTCCTCTGCTTCGCCGGAATCGCCGCCGCACAGTCGGGCCACGTCGTGCACTATGAGCTCAAAATGTCGGAGCTCAAAACTGTTTACGGCGATCTTCCTCCGGTCATGCACGTGAAGCCGGGCGATATCATCGACACCACCACCGTCGATGCCGATGGCAAAGAACCGGAAACTAAAGGCTACAAAGTCGCCGGCCCCAATCCACTCACTGGCCCCTTCTACGTTGAGGGGGCCGAGCCCGGCGACACGCTCGCCGTCAAGTTCATCTCTATCGAGACCAACGCCAAAGAGGGGTTCGGCAGTGCCGGCCCCGGCTTCGGCGCTCTCAATAGCAGCGGCTATACGCCGGTTCTAGGTGGACCCATTCCCAAGTTGGAATGGCCCTACCAGATCGACAAGGCCCACAACGCCGCCACCTTCAAAGCCAAGGATTCAAACTTCACTGTCAAGATTCCTCTCCACCCATTCCTCGGCTGTGTCGGCGTCGCTCCGCCGGCCGGCGAGACTCGTAGCTCCATCGTACCGGCCGAATTCGGCGGCAACATGGATGCGCCCGAGGCCAGTGCCGGCAATACCCTCTATCTCCCGGTGAGTGTCCCCGGCGCTCTACTCTCTTTCGGCGACGGTCACGCCGCCATGGGAGATGGTGAAGTGGATGGCACGGCCATCGAGATCTCCATGAAAGTCAGGCTCAAGGTCGATGTCATCAAACACCAGAAAATCGCTTGGCCGCGGTTTGAAAACAACGACTACATCATGTCGGTCGGCATCTACCGGCCGCTCGATGATGCCCTCCGCATCGCCTTCACCGGCTTAATCGATTGGATGCATTCGAGCTACGGACTCTCGGAAATGGATTCCTATGAGCTTCTCTCGAAAGTCGCCGAGATTCATCTCGACGAAATGGTCGACCCTAACTATGTCGTTGTGGCAAAAATTAACAAGAGATTCCTGCCTCCGCCCTTAAGCCGTTAGCGGAATCCCATGTGCTTCCAGCACCCCGCGCACTTCCTTCGGCGTCAGCCGCGAGGCATCGTATTCGATAAAAAGCTCGTCGCCGGTAGCGGCCAAACGAGCGGCAAACAGCCCGTAAACCGCGTGTAGGCGTGCAATCTGTTTCAGATCGCTGTCGCTCAAAATGCGCGCTAACTTGAACGTGAGGTCTACCTTGGTCATCGCGATTCAGCATAGCATTTGGCGCTATTCTCCCTTGCTGGTCTTCCACAAAATCTGCCTCAGGATGCCCAGCCAGGTATCTGTATCGGAAGCTGGCAAACCTAAACGTCGCACCAACCGCCGGATTTTCAATTCGCTCGATTCCCGCGTGGACGGATTCAGATAACTCGTCCGGTCGAGCACGTCGAGCAGCAGAGTGGTGATTCTTTCGTAATCGTGTGCCGTCGCGCTTTCGGGCGCGGCGAATCGCTGCGCTGCTGCTTCGCCATCGCGCCGCAATTCATACAGGCAGATCGCCACCGCCTGACCCAGGTTCATCGAACCATGTTCTTCGCGCGATGGAATTCGCAGCAGCCAATGGCAATGGCTCATGTCTTCGTTCGATAAGCCGAATTTCTCTGAACCAAACAACAGCGCAACCGGCCGCTCAGCCTTCAGTTGTTCTTTGATCAACTGGCCGGCAGGTTCCAGCCGATAAAGCGGCAGATGCAGATCGCGCCTCGCCGCCGCCGTGGTTCCGGCCACCAGTGAACAGTCCGCCACCGCTTCCGCCACTGTCTGAAAGACCTCGGAACTCTCCAGTATGTATTCGGAGTTCACCGCTGAACGTGCTTCTTTGTAAGCCACTTCATACGGGTTCACCAGCCGCATTTGCGTGAACCCGAAATTGCTCATGGCCCGCGCCGCCGCTCCGATATTCAAAGGATTGCGCGGCGCAACCAGCACGATCCGCAAAGGATCGGCCACCTATTGCTCCAGGTAAGTGTAGCCCTGCAGACCCTCTTCGTAGAACTTGAGCAGCCGCCCGGCCTCTTCATAGCCCACGCGCTGTTCGCGCACCGCCAGTTCTACATCTTTACGGAAGGCATCCAGCAGCGACTGCGTGTTGTATTGCACGTAGTTCAGCACTTCCCGCACCGTGTCGCCCTGCACCACGGTATCCAGCACCACCTCGCCGTGTTCGTCCAAGCTCACGTGCACCGCATTCGTATCGCCAAACAAATTGTGCAAGTCGCCCAGGATTTCTTGATAAGCACCCAGCAGAAACGAGCCCAGAATATACGGCGTGTCGCTGTGGAATGCGTGCAGCGGCAAAGTCTTCTTCACATCGCGCCGGTCGATAAACTGATCCACCTTACCGTCTGAATCGCACGAGATATCGCCTAGCACGGCCAGCCGCGTCGGAGATTCCTCCAACCGGTGAATCGGCATGATGGGGAACAGTTGCTTCACCGCCCAGCTATCAGGCATGCTCTGGAAGAGCGAAAAATTGCAGAAGTACGTGTCGGCCAGCAAACCGGGCAACCCTTCCAACTCTTCCGGGAAATAGTCCAGCTCTTTGGCGATATTGAGGATCTTGCGGCAAATCGCCCAATAGAAGTTCTCAGCCAGGCTACGCTGTTCGAGCGTTAAATAGCCGAGACTGAACAGATTCAGCGCCGAATCGAGCGCCTGCTGCGCATCGTGATAACTTTCGAGCAGGTTTTTCTTGCTGACAGATTTGTGCGTTTCAAACAGATCGATGAGCGCCTGTTCGGAGTCTTCCGGCACGCCGGCAGGCAAGTCTTCTTCACCATAGCCGCTCACGCCGACAACATTAAACACCAGCAGACTGTGATAGGCCGCCACGGCGCGGCCGCTCTCCGTAATGATGTTCGGGTGCGGCACTTCGGCCTCGTCGCAAATACTTTGGATGTGATATACCACGTCGCGGGCATATTCTTCGAGCGTGTAATTCACGCTCGATTCGAAATCGGTTTGCGACCCGTCATAATCCACGCCCAATCCGCCGCCGACATCCAGCTGAATAAGGCCGGGGCTCACTTTGCGCAAGTCCACGTAAATGCGCGCCGCTTCGATCACCGCCGCTTTAATCTGCCGGATATTGGTAATCTGGCTGCCCAAATGGAAGTGCAGCAGCTTGAGGCTGTCTTCCATGCCGCGTTCCTTAAGATATTGAACCGCCTTGAGCGCCTCGCTCACCGTCAAGCCAAACTTCGACCGATAACCGCCGGATGATTTCCAGCGTCCCGATCCTCTGCTCGCCAGCTTTACGCGAATGCCGATCGTTGGCTTTACGCCAACACGCTCCGCGTGCTTCACGATCAGTTCCAGTTCAGTGTACTTTTCGACAACGGGCGTAATCTGCCGGCCGATTTTCTTGGCCAGCATCACCATCTCTATATATTCGTCGTCCTTGAAGCCGTTGCAGATAATCGGCGTGGCATTATCGGCGATCGCCAGCACGGCCAGCAATTCCGGCTTCGAACCGGCTTCCAGGCCAAACTTGTAAGCCCGCCCATAGCGAAAAACCTCTTCCACCACTTGGCGCTGCTGGTTCACTTTAATCGGATAAACGCAGCAATAAGTGCCCTGATAGCCATGCTCGCGGATGGAACTGTCGAAAGCCTGGTGAATTTCGCCCAACCGGTGCTTGATGATGTCGGCGAAGCGAATGAGGATTGGCAACGAAATTCCGCGCCATCCCAGCGTGTCAACGAGTTGCTTCAGGTCGATCCCGCGATTCGCTTCTTTCGTCGGATGCACTACCAGATGGCCATTTTGCCCGACTGAAAAATATCCCTTGCCCCAACTGGCAACATCGTAAAGCTCGGCGGCGTCGGTGGTAGTCCAGCGATCCGCTGGTTCCCGAACCTGGGCGCCCGCGCCGGTAATCTTAGTGGACAGAGTAGTTGCCTCCCGATTTGCGGATGAATTCCACCCCTCAATTAGAGCATGGAAAATCGTTGATGAGAGATCGTTCCACCTTAGTCCGCGCGACATTACCTTTCTGATACCGGATAAGGCGTAGAGTTAGTACTTTTCCGCGAGCTTATTTCGCCTTTCCCGATAGAGATCTTAAAGCCCATCACTAGTTACGTCGATAGAAAAACAGAAGCAAGTTTCTGGAATGGCAGCTATAAACGCGGTGAATACGTTACATGCGGTGGAGGCGGACGAATCCCCAACGGTGCCTCTGCCTGAGCGTACCGAGCAATCCGGCAGACTCCTCATCATCGATACCGCCGCTGCCCGCCGCTGGCACGTACTGCAAGTTCTTAGCGAAGTAGCCGGAAGCATTGCGGAGGCCAGCAGCACTTCGGAAGGCATGTCGATTATCGGTCGCCAGCCGATTGATCTGGTTTTAATCGATTTGCGTGCTCCCGAAATCGGCGCCGCCAATTTTTGTCGAGAAATACGCAATTCTCCAGCACTTAAGTTTTTGCAGATCTTCGTGCTGGCCGAATCCGATAGCTTGGATGCCGAGGTGGGCGCCATCGAAGCGGGAGCCAACGAATTCCTGGTAGCGCCTTTGCGCGACCGGGCTTTGCGGGCGCGCGTCCAGAGCAACCTTCGCCACAAGCAACTGGTAGATTCGCTGGACGATTCCGAGTCTTCCCTGCTATCTTTGGCAAGGTCGGTCGAAGACCGCGATCCCGATCTAAGCCAACACTGCCAGCGACTCTCCATTATGGCCGCGGCCATGGGCGTGGCGTTGCAACTGCCGGCGCACGATATTTTGACTTTACAGCGCGGCGGTTATTTGCATGATATAGGAAAAATCTCTATCCCCGATCGGATTCTTTTCAAACCAGGTCCGCTGACCCCGGATGAGTGGGAACTCATGAAATCTCACACTATTCGGGGCGAAAACATTTGCGCTGGAATCAAATCGCTCAAACCAGTTTTGCCCATTATTCGCAGTCATCACGAGCGTTGGGATGGTCTGGGCTATCCCGATGGGTTGCGCGGCGAACAAATTCCGCTGCTGGCTCGCATATTACAGCTCGCAGACATATACGATGCCTTAACGACGGTTCGCCCTTATAAAGCTGCTTTCACACCCGAAGACGCCCTTTCGATGATTATGGAAGAAACCGGCAAAGGCTGGCGCGATCCTCACCTGGTACGAACTTTTGCCGACCTCATTCCGTTGTTTCGCACTCCGGCCTCGCTGCCGGACCTATCCCGCCTCTCCTTGAGCGCTCTGGCCCATTCGGTGGAATCATTCCGCAAAGACTCGCCCAGTCGCTCTAAAAAAGCCGAGACCAATCCGATCCGTTTGGTCGGCTGAAGTCCAAACTATAATCGCTGTTTGCCATCTTCTCCGGCTAGCAGGAAAGCTGCCACTGCGTTGCAGCGGCTCCAGTACGAAATTACCGCTTGCTCCTTGTGTCCGCGCCTGGTGGCGCATCGCGAAGAGATCGGGCGGCTGAAACGGCGTGCTTACCGGGATCAAGACTACTGGAGCAAACCCGTGCCAGGTTTTGGCGACCCAGCTGCCCGATTGCTCATTGTTGGTTTGGCCCCCGGGGCTCATGGCGCGAATCGCACCGGGCGCATATTCACCGGCGATCGTTCCGGCGATTTCCTCTATCGCGCGCTTTATGAGGCCGGCTTCGCGAATCAGCCTACCAGCGTTTCACGCGATGACGGTCTAGTGCTGCGCGATGCCTATATCGCCGCGCCGGTGCGCTGCGTGCCGCCAGACAACAAGCCCACGCTCGAGGAAATTCATACTTGCCGTCCCTTTCTGGAGCGCGAAATGGCGTTGCTGAAACGCGTGAAAATCGTGGTGGTTCTGGGCGGAATTGCCATGCAGGCCTATCTGTCGATTTTGCAGGACAAGGGCCAAATCGCGGCCAAGTCAGCGTTCCGCTTTGCTCACGGAGCGGAATTTGTCACTCGTGCGGGCGGGCCGCTGCTTCTCGCCAGCTATCACCCGAGCCAGCAGAATACCTCCACTGGCCGGCTTACGGCGGCAATGCTGGAGGCCATTTTCCAGCGCGCGGCAAGCCTACTTCAAAAACCCTGAGGCGGGCGCCCAGTCGGAAAACCGGCCGGCTGCTGCATGGGAAAGGCGGGCGGTGGAAGAGTGCCGCCGCTTTCCAGCAGCTGACGCGATTGCTCATTGACCAGAACCCACAGACCGTAAATGCCGAGCGCGGTACCCAGCGGAAAATGCAGCAGACTGAGTGCGGACACGATGATCATCAGAATGCGCGACCAGCTTTTGTATTTCAACAAGCCCCAACCGCCGATAATCGAGGGTATAGCCAAGGCCATAAGAAAAATCCCGATCATCGTACCGACTAACCCGACCATGGGTGCCGCCCAGCGCGCGGCGTCTACGTCGCCGCTATCCTGCGCACTCAACGCCACCAGACTGGCGATGCCACCGGCGGCAAGTAGCACGAACAAGCCGCCTGCCCCGACTAACCCGCCCATCACGATGTTCAAAATTCCCAGAATTTTCACGTGTTCTCGCATTTGGCACCTCCAAAGCGCCAGCTTTTCCTCGTACCGCCCTGCCCTAAGAAACGACCGAAAAACGCCTTTTGTTCCCCGTGCAGCGCTAAGATGAAGAATTATTTAGTCTTTTCCGCCGCACCGAGCTTTCCAGGCAGTATATAAAACCGCTAAAATAAGGTCTAACGTTGTAGACCGTGGCTGTTACGCCTGGACTTCGCTATGACATTGATGAGTTCACTGTTCCTCCTCCTCGTCGCGCAACCGAATCTTGGGTCGCGGATTATAACGGGATTGTTTGACGACACGTTTTCCGGGATTTATCGTTTATCGCCATTTGATTGGGCGCTGCTGATCCCGTATTTCGGCATCCTCATCATTCTTTCGATTTACGGCTTGCATCGGTATGCCACGATGCGCACCTATCGCAAATTCCGTGAGAATCTGCCGGTTGCTTCAGCGGAAAGGTACGAACGTTTGCCGAAAGTGACCGTGCAATTACCTCTGTATAACGAACGCTATGTGGTGGAGCGCCTGTTGGAAGAAGTCTCGAAGCTCGATTATCCACGCGAGCTTTTGCAGATCCAGGTGCTGGACGATTCGACCGACGAAACGCATCCGTTTACCGAGCGGCTTTGCAATGAATATCTTGCCGCAGGTTTCCCGATTGAGTACCGCCATCGCACCAATCGCCATGGCTATAAAGCCGGCGCCTTACAGGAGGGGCTAGAAACGGCAACCGGTGAGTTAATCGCTATCTTCGACGCCGATTTCCTACCGCCGGAGGATTTCCTGAACCGTACTGTACATTTTTTTGCCGACCCCGGGGTTGGCGTAGTTCAGACGCGCTGGACTTATCTGAATCGCGAGTTCAATATTCTGACGCAAGTGGAAGCGATGTTGCTCGATGCGCACTTTGTGCTGGAGCACGGGGCGCGCTGTGGTTCGGGTTTGTTTTTCAATTTTAACGGTACCGCCGGTGTTTTGCGCCGCGCCATGATCGACGACGCGGGCGGATGGCAGCACGAGACGCTCACCGAGGATTCCGATTTGAGCTATCGCGCGCAACTCAAGGGCTGGCGTTTTGTTTATGTGAAGGATGTGGAATGCCCTTCGGAACTGCCAGTTGAGACTTACGGTTTCCAGGTGCAGCAGGCACGCTGGGCCAAGGGGCTCACGCAAGTTTGTAAGAAGCTTCTACCGCGTATTTTGAAAGCCGATCTGCCGTTTCGCGTGAAGCTCGAAGCGTTCATGCATCTCACGCCGAACATTTCTTACCCGATGATGATAGTCGTTTCCATGCTGATGCTGCCCGTAATGATCGTGCGCTTTTACATGGGAGTTTTTCAGATGGTGCTGATCGATTTTCCGTTGATCGTGGCTTCGTTCTGGTCTATTTCCGCTTTTTATTTGTACGCGCAAAAAGTGCTCTTTCCAAAGTCCTGGTGGAAGGCAATCGCGTTCCTGCCTATGCTGATGGGTGCGGGCGTAGCGCTTACTGTGAGCAATAGCAAGGGTGTGATTGAAGCGCTGCTGGGGATTCAATCGAGTTTTGCCCGGACCGCTAAATATGGCTCGCAGAAAGCAAAGGTGCAGACGGCCTACAAGCGGAAGAGCGGCTGGTTGCCCTATATTGAATTAGCCATTGGGGCCTACTTCGTGTACATGGTGGATTTCGCCGTGGAAACGATGAACTACTTCGCCCTGCCGTTCCTGTTGTTGTTTGTGTGCGGGTATCTGTGGGCGGGTTTTTCGACGCTCTATCAGGAGTACCGCGACAGATTGCAATGGCAGCGGGCACAGAAGATGGCGGAAGCTTCGTTTTAGGAAATACTGCTTTCCCGCTAAGGGCCTGTCAAGTGCCGCTCTCCGAAGCACTCCGGATTTGGCGCGACAAGTCCTGGGCGATCACCAAGCTATCCATCGCAATCGACTCAGCAACGCTGCCTGCTTTCAGCGCCCCTGCGTTCAACGCCTCCCGCTCGGCACTCCGGCGACCCTCTGGCATTTTCCGCAGTCCCCAACTTTCCAGCATTGCGGCCATGCCGTCCAACTCCTCGGCGCAAGCCAGCGATAACTGCTCGACCGTGGCTGGCAGTATTCCGCTCGGCTCGCGCAACCGCATGTGCGCAAGCGTGATTTGCAGTAGTAAGAGAGTGCGAAGCTGCGGCTGCCACTCCCTCACATCGGCACGCAGTTTGAGGGCCTCCTGGCGGTGGCTATCGAATTCAAACAAAACGGCATCCGCGCTGGAGCGCACACTGAAAAAGCTTTCATTAACTACATCGCGATAACCTCTCACGCGCCGCAGATATTCGGTGCGAGACCGGCCTGGCTGCTCGCGCATGTAAGCCGTCAAGGCGCGAATCCCGCGCAGTAGCGCCTGCCGCATTTCCACAAGCGAGTTATGTTCGGTCAACTGGTCGAACACTACCCACATGGCAATCAGGCCAAGCAAGATACCAGCCACGTTGTCGCGCGCGGGCGCCAACTGCGTATCCGGAGCATAGGTCCGCAGTTGCACCACGTCGAAGGCGAATGCAACTTGCAGCCCGTAATACGATAACCGCGGGCTCGAGGTAGCAAAATACCCCGCCAGAAGTGTGACTGCGCCGAACAGCAAGCTGAACTGCGCGATCGAATCCAGGTGCGGCAAGAGGAATACCTCCGAGGCGATACCGAAAAACAAGCCGCCTGTGATCGCGCCGGAAATACGAAGAATTTGTTTCTGCCGTGACGAACCGGCGGTGCTGAGCGCCGTGACCATGCAAGTCGCCATGGAGTTATAAAGCCCATGCCAATCCAGCAGGTGGTAAGCGATATAGCAGAGCAAGGCGGCAGCGGTTCCGCGCAATGCAAATTTCAAATGGTCCGGGTTGGTGAATGCGTCACGCTTTAAAAGCCGCGGCGGCGGAATATCTTCCCTAACTGTGTATTCCTCTATTAACGCGGGCTGTTCCAAAGCGTCGTTCAGGAGTTGAACTGTCGATTCCAGTACTTCCACGAAACCTGTGCCAACCGGAGATAGCGGCGAGTGTGCCCGTGACTGCCCCCCGCTCGACGCGCCCCACTCCCGGATCTGGTCGATGCGGTCGGCCGTTTCACTCAGTCGCTCTTGCTCAAGGCCGCTCACCGATGAATTTGACGACAGGAGACCTGCGCAGAGATCCACCAGTCTTCCGGCTAGCCCAATCCAAACCGCTTTGCGCGCATAATCCTCGTTCCCGCTCTCCGTCCGGGCGAGAAATCTTCTCAATTGGCCCAGCCCTATATCCGCGTATTGGGTCAACTTCGCTTTGATCTCCGGATCGGGTGCGCCCGTGTTCCTGAGGAATTGTGAAACAACTCTCAGACGGTCTGCCACGCCGTCGCGGATCAGGTCTTGTTTGGAAAAGGCCGCGAAAACTATTTCCAAAACTAAGGTGATGAGTGCCCCCAACGTGACGGCCAACGCTGAATACAAAGTATTGCTAACGGCTGTCCCGGTAGGTCCCGGGAAATCCCAGATAGGAATCGCTACAACCACCATAAATCCAAACGCGGTGGCAAAGTTATATCTAGTAGCAGCACTAATGAGGTAAAAGGTGCTGAACAAACTCGCCACCACCCAAAGAAAATGCAAGACCGGGGAACCTGTGAAAAGCATCACACCCGCCAGGACTTCGGCCAGCGCCAGAGTAATGGCGCCGAAGATGTTCACCACTCCATCAAGCGTAGCGTGCGTGCTATCGCGCGAAATGACCAGCGTGAAGTAAGCTCCCAATGCCGCGCCCGGGAGACGAAACGTCATAATGCAAAGCATCATGACTGTCGCCGCAATCGTCATACGCGCCATCAACCAACCCCGGCCGGGATAGGGAGCTAATTCGCTTTTCAGGAAGCTCCATGCGCCCCTCCAGTTCCAGCCTGCCGATGCACTGACAGCCGCCGCTTCGAGCGCCATACCTATTTACCGCGAATGATCACAGCCGCAGTCTCGCCAATCCGCAGCCGTCCCGGTTGGGAATGCTTAATCAGTATTCGCACTGGATAGCGCGAGGCCAGATGCACCCAATTCAGTGTGCGTTGGGCATCGGGCAGGCCTTCCAACGTGAGGCTGCCCAGCACGCTAGGATCGGGCAAGACACCGAAGCCGATGCTTTCCACTTCGCCCTCGAGCCGCTCCGAGGCGTCCGACATCGTATAAACGTCCACGCGCCTTCCCGCTTGAATGTGCTTCAACTGCGACTCCCGGAAATTTGCAATCACCCACCATTTCCGCGTATCGATAAGCGTGAACATCCGCTGTCCGGCGTGCGCATACGCCCCCTCCGAAATCTGCAGGTTGGTCACGCGCGCGTCAAAAGGCGCATAAACCTTGCAGTGGTCGTAATCATACTTCGCTCTTTCAACCGCCGCAGCCCGTCCTGCCCGCTGGGCAGTCAGTGGCGTCAGTAGTTCCACCGCTGCCTGCGATTGCGTAAACTGCTGCGAACTCTGCTCTATCGCCACCGACGCTTGCGTCTGCTGCGCTTCCGCCTCCTCGAGACGCGCTTCAGACAGAGCTACTTGCGCATTCGCTTGCCGTACCGCTTCGGTTCGTGCGTCGGCGTTTGTCTTAGCAAGATCGAGCTGATCCACGGTGATGTAGTGTTTAGCAAGCAGCGGCTCCAACCGGCCCAGATTGTTGCTTGCATAGGCGGCCTCGGCCGTTGCCTGCTTCAAGGCCGCGCGCGCTTCATTGACGGCGGCTTCCGCCTCCCTCTTCGAGGCCGCCGCGCGCACTGCACTCGCCTGCGAACTCCGAATAGCTGAATGTGCCGCCTGAGATCCAGCCTGCTGTGCTTGAATCTGCCGCGCCGTGTTGGCGATCTGCCCCTCCAATGCCGCCTGCTGCGACTCGGCATTCTGCAACGCATACAAATACGGGGCATCGTCTATCGTGAACAAGAGATCTCCTTGCCGCACGGCTTGATTGTCTTTCACCCGTAATGCAGTTAAAGGCCCCTCGACAACCGGGGCGATTCCTATGAAGTTGGCAAATACCTCGGCATCGTCGGTACGGGGATCCTGGGTGGTATTTTGAACCACCAAAATTCCCGAGATCACAGCCGCGGCGACAATCGCGCCGCTCACAACTTTGCCCACCGCATTTTGGCGTCCCACAATCGGCGTTGTTTGCGTTCCCGTACTTTACCTCCCGCCAAAGAATGTGAGCCAGAGCGCGAAACAAAAAAAACTCGCCAAGCTCGGATAAATCAATACGGCCGGCGCTAACTGATGATCCAACCTCAGGCGTTGCAGGACAAATCGCACTATTAACGTTGCCCCTATCCCCGCCGCTATGCACGCCATCCACGAAGGGAAGTACGACCCCAGCAGGTCGAACGATGGGTCTTGCCTCATGGCAACGTCCTCGCCCGCGCGCGAAGAAGCTCCGCCGTTCGGAAGCTGATATCAGCCATGCTGCTGAGCACACCGGCACGCGCCGCTACATCCTCTGAACGCGCCGCCGCTAGCTGCCGCTCTGCCTGTAAAACATCCAGCACGTTTCGAACTCCGTAGTGGTATGCCTCAAGCGACATATCATAAGACTCCTGCGCCGCTTGCAACAACGCCGTTGCCGCTTGCCGCTGACGAAGCGCGGTCTCGGCATTTGCATAAGCATTCCAAACCTCCGACTCGATTTGATCCTGTCTTGCCAGCAACTCGCTCTCCGCTCGCTGTTCCGCCGCCTGCGCTTCTCGAAGTTCGTTCCGCCGCCGCCCTCCATCGAAGAAAGTCCAGCCGAGCCGCAGTGTCGCATCATAGGTGTTTCCGCTGGCATATGCGTTTGGATAAGGAAGCTGGTCACCATACGCGCGCAACCTCCCGAATTCCCCGTTAAAGGTAAGAGTCGGATAATAAGCCTTCTTGGCATTTTGCTCGGCTGCTCTGGCGGCGCTGATGATCGCCATTTGCCGCAATAAGTCCGGACGATCGTGCAACGCACGTTCGATCAGTTCGCGCGCGGTGTCCGGCAGCTTCTCAGGAATGGCCAGTTCGTCAATGCTCTGAACCTTGAAATTGCTATAGGGTGGCGCCGTCAGAATTGTCGCCAGCGTCCCCGAAGCCTTTTGTTCGTCTCCCAAACGGATTTGCAGGTCATAGCGCGCTTGTGCGGCAGCGCTTTTGGCTTCAGCCACGTCGGGTAAAGTAGCCAGGCCGTTGTCATAGCGCGCGACCGTTGCAGCCGCCACGGCTTCGGCGCTCCTTAAGTTCGCTTCCGCTGCCCGCCTCTGTCCGGTGGCGGACAGCAACTGGTAGTAGCCTTGCGTCACTCCATAAATGAGCCTGCGATGCGCATCGTTAAAGGCAAAGTTCGAAGCGTGCAGCAGGTCTCCTTGCTCGTGAATCTTATCCAACCGCGCGCCGAAATCTACCAAAGCGTAGTTAAGCGACAAACCGGCTTCGCCAATCCCCTCGTATTGGAGGGTGAACTGATTATAAAGAAGAACTCCCAACTCGTTCGTAAATCCAACCACGAAAGCCTTGGCTATTGGATATAGCTCACTCTTGGCTACTCCCAACGCTGCTGCGCGCTCCCGTGCGGCTTGCCACGCTTCGCGTGTCTCCGGACTGCGCGATTCGGCTATATCTATCAACGCGGGCAGCGTGTAGACTGCCTCTGTATCTAACTCAAACGCTGCCTCTGCCTTAAGCCGTGCATTCTGACGAATACGGTCCTGCTGTCCCGAAAAAATCGGTCTTGATGGGTCGGGAGGCGCTTGCTGCGCAGGGCACGCTGGAGGCAGCAGCAAGGAATTCAACACGACGGCTATGTGCCGGCAAGATCTTCCATGGGTGTGAGGCGCACGCGCCCAAGTGCGCTTTAGCGCCCTCGAGCAGCAGTCGACCAAGGCAACCCCGGCCACGCCGAGACAGTGGATGGCGAGACGAGGGCGGCAGATCAACACTGAGGTATCGTCCTGGTTTTCTCCGCGAAAGCCGTTCTTGGTCACTTATATTAAGTTAGAAGCTTAGCATTCATTTCTCAACCTGGAGAAGACTTAAGGGAGTACAAAGCTATGAGTCAGCGACGGATTTCGAACCGGCGCCTTACTTCGAGGCGGCCGCCTTCGCGGCTTTCGCTTTCGGCTCCTGAGCGGCCTTATAGCCGGCCTTGTGCGCATCTGCTTCGGTCATGAACTGGCCATGCTTGGTGGTTCCGTACGTGGAGACCCCTGGTTTGTGATAAACCTTCGTGTTCAGGTTCACCCAGACCATGCCTTTGGCTTGCGCGTCGGCAATCTCGGCAGCCGTAGGAGGGGGAACGGCCGGAGCCTTCATCTTGGGCGCTTTGGTCGCAGTCGAAGTGGCGGTCGATTGTGCCTCCAGGGAAGCAGCTCCGCTGGAAAGCAGCGAAGAGGTGGCCAGCGCCGCTATCAAGAACTTCCTCGTTAAATGATTCATGAGCCACAGTTTACTATGCAGGCTTCGGCCTTGCAAAGTTGGACGTACTGGACTATTCCCCGATACACCATTACTCGGTGCAATTGGCATTTTCCCCGTTTCGCTTCATACTTTCAAATAACGACGTTCGGAAAAGAGCTCACGGGTTAAACCGCCCCGCTCTTTTCCAGAGCGCGTTTCGCAAAGTTGGTTTGGTCTTTCCTTCAAAAGGACCCGTACGTGATGGATACGGGTCCTATTCTTCTTCGAGATTAACTTGACTTCGACTAGCGTTGGGGATTGATGACTGCGTCAAGAGGATCGTTTGCTTGGCGATCAAAATCGGGGGGCAGCTGCCTTGCCGGCCAAGGAACTGGTTGCAGACGCGATTGGCGGTTGGATCCGACCTGTGAGCCTGCGGGAAACGGTGTGTTCCTGCAAAGAAGGAGAAGACAATTCGATAAGAAGACTGTGGGCTGCCGGTTCAGCTACCGAGGTGAGTACTGTGCGCTGCTATCGACAGACGCGTTTGTTGTAAAGGCGTTTAGGCCGACACCGAGGGGGACCACGCTGATACTGCATGAGCGAAAACTTAAATTAAACCGTGTGGCGGGGGCGATATCTTGAATGTGTGACTGCCGCTTCCGTGACTGTAGATGCTTATCTTGACGATGCCTCGGGCTATCGTGGTTCAGCCGAGCGCGTGTTTGTTCCGGCCGATTTGGAAGAAGTTCGTGAAATAGTGAAGGAGAGCACCGCCGGGCGTATTCCATTAACGATCGCCGGCGCGGGCACGGGCTTAACCGGAGCGCGCGTGCCGCACGGCGGTTGGGTCGTTTCTCTCGAACGTTTTCGCGCGATAAAAGTGGAAAACGGTTTTGCGCGTTGCGGCGCGGGAGGCATACTCAAAGACTTGCAGAAGGCGGCCGCTCGTACGCACCAGTTTTTCGGGCCGAATCCGACCGAGGATTCCGCCGCGATTGGCGGGATTCTGAGCACCAATGCCGGCGGAGCGCGCAGCTTTCATTACGGCTCGGTGCGGCGGCATGTGCTCGCGCTCGAAGTGACGTTCATGGATGGCAGCACCAGCCGGTTCCGGCGCGGCGATAAAGTGGATTTCGCCGTTCAGCCGGTGAGTGTGCCTGGAACAACCAAAAATTCAGCCGGCTATCGCCTAACGAATGATCTCGAATGGGTTGATCTGATTGCCGGAAGCGAAGGCACACTCGGCATTGTTACCGAAGCCGAGTTGCAGTTACTGCCCGAACCGGCGGCACTGCTGAGCGGTGTGGTATTTTTCGCCGAAGATCAGTGCGCGATGGCCGCCGTTAAAGCATGGCGTCCGATCGGGGAACTGCGCTTACTGGAATTCATGGACAGCATGGCCCTCACGCTGCTGCGTTCCCGTTATCCAGATATACCCGCGGAGGCTAAAGCAGCCCTGCTCATTGAGCAGAACTTACAATCCGAGGATGATTTTGAAGTAGAAGCCTGGACTGGGCGCTTGGCGGACCAGCAGGCGTTGGAAGAGGAATCCTGGTTCGGATTAAGCGCGGCCGATCGTGACCGTTTTCGCGAGTTCCGGCATGCGCTGCCAGCGACGGTAGTGGATACCGTACGCCGTCATGGCTTTCCCAAATTTGGTACCGACTTCGCGGTTCCCTTAAAATACGGCGATAAACTGCATCGTTTTTACCAGGAGAAATGCGAGGAGGCTTTTCCGGGCCAATACACAATCTTCGGTCACGTAGGCGATGCCAACAACCACGTGAATCTTCTGCCAGCAAACCGCGAGCAGGCGAAGCGCGGCGAAGCTTTGATCCATGCGTTCGCCGAATTTGTGGTGGCACACCACGGCACAATTGCCGCGGAACATGGGGTGGGCAAAACTAAGACCGATCTACTAAGAATGATGTATCCACGGCAAGATATTGAGGCCATGAAGGCAGTGAAACGACATCTCGATCCGCTTTGGCTGCTAGGACAGGGCACAATTTTCGAACAGTAACTTATGCGCGCCTTGGTCCAGCGGGTTTCTGAAGCGAGTGTAGAAGTCGAAAATAGCGTAAGGGGCAGCATCGGGCGGGGCATGCTGGTTTTTCTGGGTATCCACGAGAACGATACGAAGGCTAACGCCGACCACTTAGCAAGTAAGGTGATCCAACTGCGCATCTTCCCAGATAGTGAAGGCAAAATGAACCTCAGTTTACGAGATATATCGGGAGAACTTCTGGTCGTTTCGCAATTTACCCTATACGGGGAAACAAGGAAGGGTAATCGGCCGTCCTATTCACAGGCTGCTAGACCGGAAGTAGCAGTACTTCTCTACGAATATTTCGTAAAAGTTTGCCGAGAGAAGGGGGTAAGCGTATCCACAGGAGTTTTTCAAGCGGATATGCGCGTACGGTTAATAAACGATGGTCCTGTTACTCTATTTTGCTACTCGGAGAACTAATTGGCCCTAAAGCTATTAAAACACCGGGCCGATGTGTTACTAAGAAGGATATATGGCAAAACAATCAGCGGCCCCGCATCGTGAAATTCTAGAAGCCGCGCTGCATGGGCTCGAGTCTCAGAAGCAGCGATTAGACGAACAGATAGCCCAGGTGCGCTCCATGTTAGGGGGGCGGACTGCTAAGCCAGTGAAGGCTGCGGTATGGTTGGGAACTGCGAACAATGGCGCTCCGCGCAAGCGCATTCTCAGCCCTGAGGCTCGTCAGCGAATCGCCGCGGCGCAGAAGAAGCGCTGGGCTGCCTATCGTAAGAACCGCGGCTAAAACGGCTGGGGTTGCATTACGGCGGTTGATTCGGTTTGACTGCAAGCACTAACGCTGAGCTAAGCTAGCGTAAGTTGGCATGATTCTTGGCATTGGTACAGATCTGGCCGAAGTGGAGCGAATCCACAAGAGTGTAGAGCGCTTTGGCGAGAGGTTTCTCGCGCGGATTTATACCGCACAGGAACGCGCCTATGCGATGAGGAAGGCAAACTGGGCTGAGAGTCTGGCCGCGCGTTTCGCGGCTAAAGAAGCCGGGATGAAAGCCATCGGCACAGGATTGAGCCGCGGAGTCAGTTGGCAGCACCTGGAGGTCGCGAATGAACCCTCGGGACGGCCGACGATACGCCTTTATGGAGCCGCGTTGGCGGTAGCGCAGGCTATGGGAGTGAAGCGGATTTCGGTCTCGCTCACTCACACTAAGGCTACGGCATTCGCCGTGGTGATTCTCGAAGACTAATTGCGGGAAGTAGAAGCTGCCACGGATCTCGGACGCAATTGCGCATCCTCGAGCCGCTTGGCATCCTGGTAAGTGAAAATCATGCGGTGGATTACCGTGAGGTTTCCTAACACGGCGATCACCCAAAGCACTGGCGCCATACGATCAAACAATGCGCCGATAATCAACAGAACTACGCGCTCCGGCCGTTCTAAGAAGCCTACCTTGCAAGTCGGAATGATATTCTCGGCGCGCGTGCGGGTGTAACTGATCATGACCGATGCCGTCATCACGATCGCCGTCAGAACCACATAAAAGGGCCGATTCACCGTGCCGTAATAGACCAGCAAGCCCATCAACAGCGCCAGGTCGGAATAGCGATCCAGCACGGAATCAAAAAAGCCGCCAAACCGCGTCACTTGATTCGTGGCCCGCGCCACGCGGCCATCCACCATATCAAAAAGGCCGGCGAAAATAATAATGGCACCGGCCAACCGGAAATTGCCGATCGCCAGAAAAGTGGCGGCCACGATATTAATAACTAAGCCAAGAAAGGTCAGAACGTTCGGGTTGATTTTGGAAAGCGCCAAGCCGCGCACGATCAGGCGAATGATCTTGTTGGCCCCTAACCCGATAGCGCGAGTGCATGTCATGCGAGTCTTGTCCCTCTTACCTAAGATGCAGGAGCGTCATGAATGGTTGTCAACCGGAGAATTTCCATTTCGCGTAAACCGCCTGGAATTTGAATTTTCACGGTTTCGCCGACCTTTTTGCCCAGCAAACCTTTGCCAATGGGGGAACTGGTGGAGATTTTGCCTTTACTCACGTCGGCTTCCTCGCTCGTAACCAAATTGTAGGTTGCTTCTTCGTGTTTGTCTATGTCCAGTACCACCACCTGCGAGCCTAAACCGACACGGTCACGCGGGATTTTGGCCACATCCACCATCGAAAATTCACGCAAACGGGACTGGATCTGGCCCAGACGGGCGTTCACAAAGGCTTGCCGCTCTTTGGCCGCGTGGTATTCGGCGTTTTCGCTAAGGTCGCCATGGGCGCGTGCTTTCAGGATTTCCTTGGGCAATTCATTGCGGAGCTCATATTCGAGCGCCATCATTTCGTCCTGAAGCTTTTTCTTTAAGTCTTCCATCCGGCTGACACCATTATAAGGAAATGCTGTAACTAGAGCCACTTGCGGGCAATTTTTGAGCGAAATACCGACCAAGATAAGGTAAGGCTCGACATAGATAAGTCAAGCTGTTACAATAACCTATAGAGGATCTGCCCGCCCCATGGCCAACAAACAGCCATTTGCCACAGGAGCCCAAGTCGAGCATACGAAATTCGGACTCGGCTCGGTTATCTCCTGTAACGACGATTACATTGTAATCAAATTCGACGATCATGGTGAGAAGAAATTCGTCACCTCGATTATTCTTCCGCCCGCGCCTGCGACCAGCGCCCTGAAGAAGAGCGACCGGCAGCCGCCCGTGGAAAAACGGCGCGCGGCCCGCAAAAAGGCTGCCCCCGCAGTGGCCACCAGCGCCTAGCCGCCAAACCGGGAATCGGCAATCGTGAAAATCGGCATAGTTGTTTTCCCTGGAAGCAATTGCGACCACGACGCTTGGTACGCCGTCAGCGAGAATTTGCAGCAGCAGGCGGAGTTTGTCTGGCATGAATCGGCATCTTTAGGAAATCTGGATGCTGTCATTTTGCCGGGCGGTTTCGCTTATGGTGACTATCTGCGCTGCGGTGCTATCGCCAAATTTTCGCCTGTGATGGCTGCTGTAAAGCGCTTTGCGGCAGATGGCGGCTTGGTCCTCGGCGTTTGCAACGGGTTTCAGGTGCTCACCGAATGCGGACTATTGCCCGGCGCCTTGGTGCGCAACGCCGGACTGAAGTTTGTCTGCCGGGCGGTAGAGCTAGAAGTCGCCACCACCAATTCCCCCTTCACACATGAAGCGGAAAAAGGGCAGCGGCTAACCGTTCCCGTCGCACACGGCGAAGGTTGCTATATCGCCGATGAAAGAGTCCTCGACGAGATGGAGGATGCCGACCGCATTGCACTCCGCTATTTGGACAATCCGAATGGTTCGGTGCGTAACATCGCGGGAATACTCAACGAGCAGCGGAACGTGATGGGTCTGATGCCGCACCCCGAGCGGGTGGCCGATCCGCTGATGGGCGGCACAGATGGCTTGACAATTCTCCAGTCTTTGGTTCATGCAGGAATGTCCGTTTCCCAGTCATGAGCAGCGAGATCACGCCGGAAGTGGTCGCGGCGCATCAGCTTTCGAGCGACGAGTATCAGAAAATTTTGAGCCTGCTGGGGCGCGAACCCAGCTTGACAGAACTCGGCATCTTCAGCGTGATGTGGAGTGAACATTGCTCTTACAAGAGCACGCGCGTTCATTTGAAGAAGCTGCCTACCGAAAGCGCGCACGTGCTGCAAGGGCCGGGCGAAAACGCCGGTATCATCGATATCGGTGATGGCGTAGCGATTGCCTTCAAGATCGAATCGCACAATCACCCGAGTTTCATCGAGCCGTTTCAAGGCGCCGCCACGGGCGTGGGCGGCATTCTGCGCGATATTTTCACCATGGGCGCGCGGCCCATTGCGGTGATGGATTCGATTCGCTTCGGCCGGCTCGACGATCCTGTGACGGGCGCGCGGAACCGGCGCATTTTGGAAGGGGTCGTCAGCGGCATTGCGCATTACGGCAATTGTTTCGGCGTGCCAACGGTGGGCGGCGAATGCGTGTTTGAAAAGAGCTATGAAGGCAACCCGCTGGTGAACGTCTTCGCGCTGGGCGTCTTCAAACATGGCGAAGTCTTTTACGGCAAAGCGATCGGTGTAGGCAATCCGGTGATTTATGTGGGTGCCAAGACCGGCCGCGATGGCATACACGGCGCGTCGATGGCGTCGGCGGAATTCACCGAGGAATCGAAACAAAAACGGCCCAACGTGCAGGTGGGCGATCCTTTCATGGAAAAGCTGCTGCTTGAGGCTTGCCTCGAAGCGATGAAGACCGGCGCGATTGTCGGCATTCAGGATATGGGCGCGGCGGGGCTCACGTCGTCGACTTGCGAAATGGGCAGCCGCGCGGGCACCGGCGTTGAGATCGACTTGGCGCAAGTGCCTCAGCGTGAAGCGGGCATGACGCCCTACGAAATGATGCTCTCGGAATCGCAGGAGCGCATGCTGCTGGTGGCCGCCAAAGGCCGCGAACACGAAGTGCTGAGCGTTTTCAAAAAGTGGGGCCTGGACGCAACGGAGATTGGCGTGGTCACGGACGACGGTATGCTGCGCGTGAAAAATAACGGCGTGGTGTTCGCCGAGATTCCGAATCGCGCGCTGGCCGATGAGGCGCCGAAATACCACCGGCCCTTCACCAAGCCTTTGCGCGATGCACCGGTGGACGGGCCGCCGATCAAGAGTAAAGGCCTCACCGCGGATTTGCAGGCGCTGCTGAGTTCGGGCGACCTCTGTTCGAAGCGCTGGATCTGGCAGCAATACGATTATCAGGTTCGCACCAACACGCTGGCCGGACCCGGTGCGGAAGCGGCGATTGTACGCATCAAGGGTACGGAAACGTCGGTGGCGATGGCGCTGGATGGCAACGGGCGCTACTGCGCGCTCGATCCGCGCGCGGGAACGAAGCTGATCGTGGCTGAATGCTGCCGCAATTTATCGACAGTGGGCGCGCTGCCGATTGCCACCACCAACAATTTGAACTTCGGCAATCCGGAACGGCCTGAGATTATGGCGCAGATCGTCGAATCGATTGAAGGGTTGGCCGAAGCGTGCCGTTTTTTCGAAGTGCCGGTGACCGGCGGCAACGTGAGTCTGTACAACGAGACGCTAGGTTCGCCGATTTTGCCGACGCCCGTGGTGGGCATCGTTGGCACGCTGCCCACGGCCTTGCCGCTTCCGCTACGCTTCGCGAAACCCGGCTTGTCGATAGTCCTGCTGGGCGGACTGGGCCAGCCCGCGATGGCCGAAATGGGGGGTACTCAATACGCGAAGGTGATTCAAGATGCGCTGTGGGGCGTGCCGCCTAAGCTCGACATGGCTTATGAAAAGCGCGTGCAGCAGACCGTGCGCGAACTTGTGCGGGCGAAACTGCTCGCTTCGGCGCACGATTTAGGCGAAGGCGGTTTGGCCGTGGCGCTGGCCGAATGCTCGTTCGGGGATGGAAATATTGGCGCGGATATCCATCTCGATACCCATCTGGGGCCCGAAATGCTGCTGTTTCACGAAGGCCCGTCACGAATTCTGGTTACGACACAAAGCCCGGAAAATGTTTTGGCAGCGGCACATCGAAATTCCGTGCAGGCGGTGGCGATTGGCGCTACACTTGAAGCAAGAGTGACGATTCGTAACCGGAACGAAATTCTGATCGATAGTGCGGTTGAAGATCTCAAGGGCCTTTGGGCCCGAGCTTTAGAACACCTCCTCCACAATCCAGTATTGGTGTAAACAGGAATGCAGAATCTTATGAACCAAGTTGATGCGTCCGAGGAAGTGCCGTTCGACAAGCTGCATGAGGAATGCGGAATTTTTGCCTTGTATGGCCATCCGGAGGCTGCCAATCTTGTCTATCTAGGTTTGTACGCGTTGCAGCACCGCGGGCAGGAAAGCGCCGGCATCGCCTCAAGCGACGGCCGCACGATCTACTGCCACAAGAAGATGGGGCATGTGGCCGAAATTTTTACGCCCGACGTACTGAACCAACTGCCGGGCGCGCTGGCGATCGGGCATACGCGTTATTCAACCGCGGGCGATACCGCGTTGCGCAACGCTCAGCCGCTTTCGGTAGCGTGCAGCAAAGGCCAAGTGGCAGTAGCCCACAACGGAAACCTGACAAACGCCGTGGAGTTGCGCGCCGAGTTGGAAGCCGATGGCTCTATTTTCCAATCCACCAGCGATACCGAAGTGGTGCTGCATCTGGTGGCGCGTTCGCGTGAACGGACCTTGGCGGGCGCGTTGCGCGATGCGCTTTTGCAGATTGAGGGCGCGTTCTCACTGGTTTTTCTGGCCGAAGATCAGATTATCATTGCCCGCGATCCGCACGGGTTCCGGCCGCTGGCGATGGGCCGGCTGGAGCTGCCCGATGGTCAAGTGGCCACCGTTTTTGCTTCGGAGACCTGCGCTTTCGATTTGATCAACGCGGAATACACCGGCGAAGTCGAGCCGGGTGAGATGGTCATCATCGGTCCGAAGGGAATGACGCGCGAGTTTTATACCACGCCGCAAAAGACCGCGCATTGCGTGTTTGAACATGTTTACTTTGCGCGGCCGGACTCCACGGTATTCGGTAAGCCGGTGGCGGAATCGCGCGAGATGATGGGCCGCCTGCTGGCCAAAGAGCATCCGGTGGACGCCGACGTCGTGGTGCCGGTGCCGGATTCGGGAGTGGCGGCGGCCATCGGTTATGCGGCGGAATCGGGCATACCCTACAAGCAGGCGTTGATCCGCAATCACTATGTGGGCCGCACCTTCATTGAGCCTTCGCAGGCGATTCGCGACTTCGGCGTAAAGCTAAAGCTGAATCCCGTGCGGCATCTGCTCGAAGGCAAGCGCGTGATTCTGGTGGATGATTCGATCGTGCGCGGCACCACCAGCCGCAAGATCGTGCGCATGGTGCGTAGCGCCGGCGCGCGCGAAGTGCATTTGCGCATTTCGTGTCCACCCACTGTTTCACCTTGCTATTACGGAGTGGATACGCCTTCGCTACGCGAGTTGATCGCCGCCAACAACAGCGTCAAGGAAATTCAGGAGTTCGTAGAAGCGGATTCGCTGGCTTATCTGGCGCTCGATAAATTGCGCGACGCGGTGCATGACACCACCCACAAGTTTTGTTACGCCTGCTACACGGGACGCTATCCAACGTTGATTCAGATTACCGAGGATTCCCTCGAGCGCGCCCTAGGGTAGGCCAATCGCTTTGCTCATGCGCTGGGCTCCGTAGGTTTGTGACGGCGCGCGGCATGTTGGCGGCGGATGGCGGCAATGAGCTTCTGCATGCCGCGCGTCCAATTGGGGAACAGATCCACCCAGTGGGTCGTGCTTGATATATTGCGCGGGAGCGTGCAGTCATCGAGACGCACGGGAATGAAGAAAATTTCGCCTTGGGGAAATCTCGAGGCAACATTAAGCGCGAACGCGAGTTCACTTTGAAACTGTCCGCGTTTAGATATTGAGTTCCTCGAAAAACAGCCAAGGAAGAAGTCGGAGATTTCAATTGTCTGTTCGATGGCGCGCGGCCAGTTTTGGCCCGCGAGCAGAGTTTGGCAATCCATCCACGGTTCGAGCCCGGCCTTTTGCAAATGCCGGAATAACCGCTTTACCTTGTTCCGATCTTCCCGCGCGTAGGCGAGAAAAACCAGGGCTTCGCCGGTAGGATTAAAGACAATTTGGTTGTTGTTGTCATGGTGAAACGATCCTATGCCGCCTATTTCTATGGAGGCGCCTTCGCGCAGCCGGCGGTCAATCAGTTGCAGCAGGGCTTTGTCGGGAGATTGCGTATTCACTGCGGCCCCTGTTTCGCCTCCACCGGATCAGTGTGTCTCAGACCAGCGGGCCCCAGACCTGCTGCGGTGGAGCGATGAGAAATTGGGCCGAGGAACGGCCTTTTAAAATCCTTGAGCATTCGATACACGAGGCCGTCGATAACATCGGCGGCGCGGCCCGGAGAACGCCGGGAGACGCGTGCGAAGAGATGGGCGAGTTGTTTCCTGTTCACGGCTCCACCATACGCGATCGCCTTAGGTGAACCAACACAAACCACCGGATTTTGAACGCGCTTTATTAGAGCTAAGTCATTTATATTCTGTATCTTATAAGAATTTCATATATTTTTCCAAATCTTGTGACTGACTTGCAGAACTCGGCGGAAAGGGTCTTGACAATGAACAGGCCGGTGTGAAAAGTGGTGTTTTTATTGGGGTTTTTGCGATTTTGATGGGCGGACCGGGGCCATGTCGCGGCTTTGACCTTAACTCTTGCCTTCACTGCCAGTGCTAACCGATTGATTCAAATTAGTTTATTCGCTTTGATTCGCTTCTGGCGGCAGTTTTTGACGATGCGTTCCTTGCGGCCGGACCAGGAGGATCGGGCCAGCGAGTGGGCGCGAACGCGGTGCGGCCCGGGAGCAGCTAACAACAGACGCACCTCTCAGAAGGCAATCCGCAGTGATAGAGAAAGGAAGCGCGTGATGACGCGTCAATAACTCGGCGCAGCAACTGATCGACGGTGAGCACCACCACGCCGAACATCAGATGCGCCATGATCTTGCTGGCCCCGCGGACGTAAATGATACGCGCGCCGAACTCGTCTTTCAGCCGCGCGTTGAGTTGCTCCACGATGGTGCGTTTTTTGAAGCGCTGCTTCTGATCGTCGCTGAACTCGATGTCGGGCGTGGGTGTTTTGCGTTTGCGCTTGACCGGCTTGATGAGAACTTCGTGACGCAGTTTCGCGCTCTCCTGGCGAATGGCTTTGGCATCGTAGGCGGAGTCCATAAGATCACAAGACCAGCTCACGCGCTCGGCGCTCAGGCGCATCAGAGGAATCGCTACCTGCGAGTCGTGGACGCTGGCGCCGGTGAGAAGGCAGCTGATGGGGATGCGGCCGCCGTCGGCTACGTCCCAATGAAGCTTGTAGCCGCGCCAGTATTGCCGGTATCCTTTGCTGCTTTTCTTCACGCCTAAGCTGCACTGCCGCGGCAGTTCGGCGAGCATCTGCTCCCGCGTCATGTGCTGCTGGCGTTGCAGCCGCGTACCGCGTTGACGGGCCTGGGAGCGTTTGTGCCGTCCTTTTTTGGCGCCGCGTTTGCGAGCGGGTTTGGGCACTTCCGCGGGCGCTGGCACACTCTTCGCTTTGTCCTTGTCGCCCGGCAAATGCTCGCGCGCTTCGATGGCGGTTGAGTCGCGCGCGATGTAGCCGATCACCCGGCCTTGCTGGCTGTGGCGCACTAACTCCTCGTGGATCTTAGCCGGCAGTGCGCTGGCGGCGAACTCGGCGAAGGCGCGCGAGAAGGTCGCCTCGGTGGGCACTTGTGCGGCGCTGTCCCAGCCACACAGGCGGCGCAAGGGCGTGTCGGTTTGCAGGCGCTGAATCAGGTGCCGGGTGGTGGGCAGACTGTACACCGCTTTGGCGAAGAAGGCCGTGGCCAGCGCCAGGCGGTCGCTCAGCGGACGGCCGGTGTGGGCGCGGCGCGCGCTGACGAAACGCGCCAGCGGTTCCAGGCTCACCACCGCGGCCAGCCGCTTACTTTGCTTGTCGAGCGGACCTACCGCCGACTCCAGCAGCGGAAACAGTTCGCACTGCAGTAGATTATGGAATTGCGCTAGCCGATCTAACCAGGTAATCTTCATAAGGAGGGCTCTGGGTCCGATGTGGGGGACCTGTTTGGCGACAATATCTTACATCGGGAGAGCCCTCCTCTCCAAACATTTTTTAGGCTTTATGTTCTAAAGTGCTTTTTGCCGGTTTCGAGTTTTGCAAGAGCTTCTTGTGACTGGATTTCGTAACTTTGCGAATAGCATCTTCACCGGCGGCTAGTGAATGCGAAAGCGCCGTTTTTATTGGGATTTTCGCGATTTTTTGCTGGCGGCGCATACGATGTTTGGGCCTCCTTTCACTTGTTACTTCATGTGTCTGCTTTAACTGCCTGATTCCTATAGGGTAATGCCTCGCTGATAAATCGAGCCGCGAAAAAGTCAAATTGCACTATTTGCGCTCGCGGGTGAGCACAACAATAGAGCGGGCGGCGACGTGGTATTTCAGTGACGGTAGAGGTTCGCTGGAGGAGTCGAGAAAGTCTTGCGGGTCGGCGAAGCTGGTGTCGATAACGCGCCGCCATTCGCCGGCGACGCCTTGCTGGACGGTGAAGACGAGGTGCTGCCAATAGGCGTTGATCATGACGTAGATGTCCGAGTCGTTCTGAGACGCGCCGTTTAAGAAGAAGGCCAGGCTGTGCGAATCGGTGGAGAGGTCGGGCCGCGCGTCGACTCCATGCCAGGCGATATCTTCGCGCCAAAAGCGGCTGCGACACAGTGAGGGATGGGCCTTGCGGAAGGCGATCATCTTCTTGAAGAAGGAAAACATGCCGGCGTTGGATTTGAGCCGGCTCCAGTCAAGCCAGCTCGTTTCGTTGTCCTGATTGTAGGGATTGTTATTGCCGCCCTGCGTCTGGAGGAATTCATCGCCGGCGCGGAACATGGGAATGCCGGCCGAAAGAAAAAGCAGACAGCAGAAGTTCTTTGCTTGGCGGAGACGAAGGGCGAGGACTTCTTCGGGAACATCGTTGTCGCCCTCCCAGCCACAGTTCCAACTGACATTAGCGTCCATGCCGTCGCGGTTATTTTCGCCGTTCGCCCAGTTGCGTTTGTGGTTGTAGGAGACGAGGTCATAGAGAGTGAAGCCGTCGTGGGCTGTGATGAAATTGATGGACTGATACGGATGGTAGGAATTCATGCGATCGTCCGGGAATAGGTCGTCGCTGCCATAGATGCGGCGCATGAGCGCCGGCACCATGCCGGAATCGCCTTTCACAAAGCGCCGCATATCGTCGCGAAAATCGGCATTCCATTGACACCAGGTGATCCCGGGAAAGCCGCGGCCTAACTGATAACCTCCGGAGGCGTCCCAAGGTTCAGCGATGAGCCGCAGATCGGCGAGATCGGGATTCGAGGAGATCTGACCGAAGACCGGCGGATCTCCCCAATTGATAGAACCATCGCGATTGCGGCTGAACACCGAGGCGAGATCGAAGCGGAAGCCGTCCACTTGCATTTCGAGAGCCCAGTAGCGGAGGCTGTCGGTGACGATCTGGCGCATGTAGCGGCTGGAGAAATTCAGCGTGTTGCCGGTGCCGGAGTAATCGGCGTAAGGCTTGGCGGGATTGCCGGAGAGAAGGTAGGCGGTGGTATTGTCGATGCCTTTGAAGCTATAAGTGGGACCGCCTTCATTGCCTTCGCAGGTGTGGTTATAGACCACGTCGAGGACGAGTTCGATATCAGCGTTGTGAAGGGCGTCGGCCATCTCCCGGAATTCGCGGTGCGCGTCGACGGCGGAGGCGGCGTAGGTGCTGTGAGGAGCGAAGAAGCTCAAAGGAGTGTAACCCCAGTAGACGCCGTCTCCCGGATCGAACTGATAGACGGGCATTAACTCAACGATGGTGACGCCGAGTTCTTTCAGATAGGGGATTTTTTCGATGACGCCGGCGAACTTGCCGCGCGCTTTTTCGGAGACGCCGGAGTTGGGATTTTGCGTAAAGCCGCGCACGTGGAGTTCGTAGATGATGGAATCGGAGGAATGGCGGCACACGGAACTGGTGCAATGGTCGGCGGAAGGAAGCGCGGAGAGTTGAGGGATTACGGCCAACGGAGCGCGGCCGAAATTGCTACCGGGGCGGATGGCGGCGGCGCGTTCGAAAGTGGGCGGGAAGAAGACGGTTTTTGCATAGGGATCGAGGAGCAGCTTGCGGGGATCGAAACAGTGGAAGTCAAAGGGTCCGCCGGCGGGTGGGCCATCCACGGAGTAGCCGTAATAGCGGGCGTTTTGCATTTTGGAAGCCAAAATGATGCAGTGCCAGATTCGGCCGGTTTTGTTTTTCAGGTAATCGAATTCGTAAGTGAGGAGAGGGTTAACAAGATCGGATTCACTGAAGAGATGGAGGTTAACTTTTTCGGCGAACTTTGAATAGAGGGTGAAGTTGAAGGATTTGAGGTCAGGGAGGTACGTTACGCCGGGAGGTATAGAAGCGCCTTCGACGGCGATCCAGGGAGAAGAGGTGGGCATAGTGGGCAGTAACTATTGTAGAGGGGTGACGGGCCGCGGGCGGCGTCACCTGCCCCACGTGAAACCCCGCTAGACGGGGTGGATGCGGGGCCATTCAAGTTCGAAGCCCTGGTCGCGGAGGGAGGATTGAAAGTCGGCAAGGAGTTTCTTGTTGCGGCGTAGGGCGCGGGGAGATTCGCCGGTTTTGAGGGTGTGCGCGGCCAGTGCGCCGGCGGCTTCGCCAACGTTCCATTCGACAGGATGGAGACGGTAGCAGCCGTTCGTGATGTGGGTTGTGCCGATATTTTTGGCGGCGGGCAGCAGATTCTCCACGCGCTCAGGCAGCAGCGCTCCTAAGGGGATTTGAAAAGGGCGTGAGCCGATATCAATATAGTTTGTGCCTCCCACAGCGGGGTGAAGGTCGATGCGATAGCAGCCGATTCCGACGGAATCGTCGAAGACGGCGGCCAAGCCCTGATCGTCGCCGGTAGCAGCGACGTGTTGTTCGAGGATGGTGAATTCGGCCTTGATGCGGCGGGACTCGCGGGTGTAGGGGGCTTTGGCGAGACCGTCTGTGGTGCCGACAACGTCTTTACGGAGCCGTAGGCCCTTCCACCCCTGGTCGGTTTGCATCCAGTAGAGCAGCGAGAGGCTGAGTTGCCGGGCTTGACTGAGGAACTCCTGCTTTTGATCGGGAGCGGCCGTGAGCAAGTCGCCAAGCCAATAGTCGTTTTGGGGCCAATTCACGAGCGTGATGTCACTCGGGTAAGCGCCGGGTTCGAAGTTGCCGCGGTCGAGAATGCGGCGATAGGTCCAGAGGTTGAGGCCTGGAGAGTTGGGAGGCACGGGATTGGGGGTGAAATAGGCGGTGCGCTTGGCCAGAGTTTTAGGATCGGAGGCATCCCAACTGAGGAGCGGGCCGGGCCAAGGAGGGTCGAGCGAGGGGATATAGGAACGCCAATGAGCGTAATCGCGCGGTTTATCGATCGTGTGGTCTTCGCCCGCCAGGTAATCCGTGGCGAAGCAGAACGTGAAGGCTTGATTGTTGGAAGGAAGAGATTGGCGCTGGGCGTGGAGTTCCTGAGTTTTAGAGCGAGCCTCGGCGCCAGTGACGAACTCGGTAGCAGTGAGTGGGAGGAGTTCGCCGGTTTCGGTGGCATCGAGAAAGTATCTGGCGGTTAGAGTGCGACGGAGGTTCTGGTGGAGATCGAGGAGGGTGACACTCGAGACGGAGTCTCCGTTGGTGGTCGCGGAGACGGGGGTGTGTTCGAGGAGCAGTTGGAGGCCGCCGTTTTTCAGGTAGGGCGCGAGCATGTTTTCGAGGACGGCAAGCGAGACGCGAGGCTCGTGAGTGAGACGCGAAACGGTACCGTTGCCGGGATTGAGACCGAGGCGGGCGCGAGCGGCGGAGGTCAAAGGGTAATGGGCGCGATAGTAATCACGCACGGCATTGCGGTATTGACGATAGGCAAGCGTGCAACCGAAAAGTTCGATCCAGGGATGTTCGTCGGGCGGGACGGCCTGGCTGGTGAGTTGGCCTCCGATCCAGTTGGTTTCTTCGGTTAGGACGACGCGCAGGCCATTGCGCAGGGCGGCGAGGGCAGCAGCGCAGCCACCGACGCCCGCGCCGATGATGGCGATATCGGCGTTCATCTCGGATTGAGCCAGAAGGCCCGGGGCGGCAAGGACTGAGACGGCGGCGGGAAAAAATGCGCGGCGGTTCATGGATTGAGATACGATACCAGTTTCAACTTTATGCAAACCAATCGACGAAGTTTTCTCGTTGCCGGCGGGCTAAGTGCGCTCGCGGCAAGCAAGGCCATGGGCGCCAACGATGCGATTCAGCTGGGGGCCATCGGCTGCGGTGGGCGGATGAATAATATTCTCGATTCGGCGGATCAGAACGGCGGTTTCGATCTGGTGGCCGGATGCGACGTTTATGAGCCGCACCGGGAGGCAGTGCGCACGCGGTCGGGAGACATGGCGGCGACTTACCTCGATTACCGGGAGTTGCTGGAAAAGAAAGAGATTGATGCGGTGGCGATAGCGGCGCCGGATCACTGGCATGTGCGGATGGCTTGCGACGCGGTGGCGGCGGGTAAGGATGTGTATCTGGAAAAGCCGGTGACGCACACGATTGAAGAGGGCGACACACTGATTAAGGCGGTACGCGGGTCGAAGCGCATTGTGCAGTGCGGGATGCAGCAGAGGAGTTGGGCGCACTTTGCGGATGCGGTGAATCTGATACAGGGCGGGAGCATCGGGCGGATCACGAGAGTGAGAACTTACTGGTATCAGAACTACCAGGGACGGCCGCCGAAAAAACGTATCAACCCGGAATTGTTGGATTGGAAACGATGGTTGGGGGGCGCGCCGGAGCAGCCTTTTGACGAAGAGAAATACCGTCACTGGCGCTGGTTTTGGAATTTTGGAGGCGGGGCATTTACGGATCTGTTTACACACTGGATTGACGTGGTGCACTGGGCGATGAAGAGCGATGCGCCGAAGCTTTCGCAAGCGATGGGGGATAAATATTTCTTCGACCAATGGGATTGCCCGGATACGCTGCAGGGGATTTTCCGTTACGGCGATTATGAAGTGGCTTATGAGGGGACGATGGTGTCGTCGGTGGACGATGGCGGATTGGAGTTTCGCGGCACGCTAGGAACGCTGAAGCTGACGCGCGGAGGATTTGAGATTTACCGCGAACATGTGAAGGGCGACGAGCCGGTATTGCGCGAGCGTAGCGCGCTGGACGGAACGATTACGCATGTGGGAAATTTTTTCGATTGCGTGAGGAGCAGGAAAGAGCCGAATGCGCCGGTGGAGACGGGGGTAGCCGCGGCGCGAGCGGGGCATTTAGCGAACTTGGCGATGCGGAAGGGCGAGAAGGTTGCGTGGCCGATGAAGGGGTGATTTTCGGCATTCGGGTGGCGCGGGAAGAGGATGTGCCGCTGCTGCGCGAGTTGATTGATGCTTCGGTGCGCGGCTTGCAGGCGGGAGACTATTCGGCGGAGCAGATAGACGCGGCGCTCGAGAAAGTGTTTGGAGTGGATAGCCAACTGATTGCGGATGGGACGTATCTGATTGCCGAATCCGCGAGCGCGGAGGTGGTGGGCTGCGGCGGATGGAGCAAGCGGAAAACGTTGTATGGCGGAGATGTTTGGAAGGCGCGGGAAGATTCGGTGCTGGATCCGGCGAAAGATGCGGCGAAGATACGGGCGTTTTTTGTGCATCCGCGCTGGGCACGGCGAGGAATTGGCACGCTGATTTTAGAGGCATGCGAAGAGGCGGCGCAGCGGGCAGGATTTAAGCGGTTTGAGATGGGAGCGACGCTGACAGGAGTGCCGCTTTACCGCGCGCGCGGGTATACGGCGTTAGAGAATTTGGCGGTGCCGCTAGGGGATGGGCTGGAACTGCCAATTGTGCGTATGGAGAAACGGATGGGCGATTCTCACTTGGCTTGAGCGAGGCGGAGTTCGTCCTCCAGTTCGTAGATGCGGTCTTCGACGGCTTTGGTGGGTTTCCCCGCAGCTTGGGTGTCGGCGAGCTTTTTGCGGTTCTTTTCGAGTAGCTTATGGATGGCAGCTTCCTTGGGAGAGATGGTCTCGACCTTGGCCTTGGTGGGAACTGGCACAGGCTGGGCGACCTTCTTGGGCTTCTTGCTCTTGGAGGGAAGCGTTACTTTGTGGCCGAAGTCTGCGAGCAACTCGCGTTGGATGAGGAGAAGCTCGTTGGCGAGTTCCTGGAAGCGGCGGAGCAGATCTTTCTTGGCTTCGGCGCGCAATTTTAGATAGTGCGACTTGGCGTCTCGATACTGATCGATTGTGCTGGACATTTTTGTGTGGAGTCCAAATCATTATACGGTTCGGGCGTTTGCGCGATGCCATACTGAATAGGTACGAGCGCCTATGCCTGCCAACCAAAGTGTGCCAACGCGGGACAATTCGCTCCCAGAAGTACACGAGAGCGTGGGCATTACGCATGCCAATTTCTGGAAGCGACTCCTGGCGTTTGGCGGGCCCGCGTATCTGGTAAGCGTGGGCTATATGGATCCGGGCAATTGGGCCACGGATTTGGAAGGCGGGGCAAAATTCGGCTACCGGCTGTTGTGGGTGCTGGTGGTTTCGAACCTGATGGCGCTGCTGTTGCAGACGCTGAGTTCGCGCCTGGGGATTGTAAGCCGGCGCGATTTGGCGCAGGCTTGCCGCGATGAATATCCACGCGCTGTCTCGGTAATTCTTTGGCTCTTATGCGAAGTGGCGATTGTGGCGTGTGATTTGGCAGAAGTGCTGGGCGCGGCGATCGGTTTGAATTTGCTGTTTCATTTGCCGCTGCTCGCCGGCGTAGCGGTCACGGCCGCCGACACGTTGCTAGTGCTGTGGCTGAGCCGGTTGGGCATCCGGGTGATTGAAGCGTTCGTGCTGGTGCTGATTGCGACGATCGCTGGCTGTTTCGCATTTGAGATTCTGCTAGCGAGGCCGGACATTCATGAAGTGGCCACGGGCCTGATTCCCAGGCTGAACGCCAGCAGCATCTATATTGCCGTGGCGATTTTCGGCGCGACGGTGATGCCGCATAACCTATATCTGCATTCGGCGCTGGTGCAAACGCGAAGGATTGGCGAGACGATTGCGGAGAAGCGGACGGCTTGCCGGTTCAATCTCCTTGACTCGACGCTGGCGTTGAACGGCGCGCTGTTCGTGAATGCGGCGATATTGGTGATGTCGGCCGCGGTGTTTTTTAAGCACAACATTGTGGTGACGGAGATTCAACAAGCGCATCAATTACTGGCGCCGCTGCTGGGAACGACACTCGCAAGCGTGTTATTCGCAGCCGCACTGCTGTGTTCGGGCCAGAGTTCGACGCTGACGGGCACGATGGCCGGGCAGATTGTGATGGAAGGGTTTTTGCGCTTCCGCATGCAGCCTTGGCTGCGGCGGGCGATTACGCGCGGGCTGGCGATTATTCCGGCGGCACTGACCATTTATATCGCGGGCGACGCGGCGACGTTCAAGTTGATGTTGTTGAGCCAGGTGGTATTGAGTCTGCAGCTGCCTTTTGCGGTGATTCCGTTGGTCTACTTTACCGGCGATGCGCGGCGGATGGGCGAATTTGCCAATAGTTTGTTGGTGAAGATGGGCGCGTGGGCGTGCGCGATATTTATATTGGCGCTCAATACCTGGCTGCTGTGGGATCAGATGCGAGAGTGGATTGCGGGAGCGGGCGCTTACCGGGCACTGCTTTTGACGGCAGGAATAGCGGGTGGATTGGCATTCATGGCACTGCTGGTTGTGGTGATCGGCTGGCCGTGGTTCAAGGCACAACGGCACATCCGCACGCCGGTGGAGCGCGTGTCCGTGAATTTAGAGCAGGACGCGACGCCGGTATTGCGCAGCGCGGCGTATTCGCGTATTTTAGTGCCGCTCGACCATAGCGAGGCCGACCAGGAAGCGATCAATAACGCGCTGGCTTTGGCGCGCATGCATGACGCGACCATCATTTTGTTGCATGTGGAAGAAGGCGTGACGAGCCAAATGTTCGGTTCACTCGCTTCGACGGCGGAGATTACGGAAGGACAGGCTTATCTGGCGGGGATTGAGCGTGCGTTGCGCGAGCAGCGAGTGGGCGTGGAGGTCGTGGTGCGGCATGGCAACTCACCCGCGCACGAGATTATTGCGGCGGTGCACGAACTGGCGCCCGACCTGATTGTCATGGCCTCGCACGGGCACAGCGGGATAAAAGATTTGATTTTTGGAACCACCATCAACGCCGTGCGGCACAAAATGAAAGTACCTATGATGATTGTTAGCAAATCCTGATGCATAAAGGCAGAATTTTAGTGACCGGCGGGGCGGGCCTGATTGGCAGCGCGCTGATTTGGGAGTTGAACCGGCAAGGTGCAACGGATATTGTGGTAGCGGACCTGCTGGGCAAGGACGAGAAGTGGAAGAATCTGACGCCGCTGAAGTTTGCGGATTATCTGGAAGGCGATGCCCTGCCCGAACGGCTGGAACAGTTCAAAGACGTTAAGACGATTTATCACATGGGCGCGTGTTCTTCGACAACGGAAACTGACGCAGCCTACCTGATCCGGAATAATTTTGAGTTTACGAAAACGCTGGCGCAGTTTGCACTGAGCGGAGGGCGACGCTTTGTGTATGCGTCGTCGGCGGCGACATATGGTGCGATTGCGGAGAGTTTGCCGGAGACGACGCCCTTGTCAACGCTACGGCCGTTGAATATGTATGGCTATTCGAAACATCTTTTCGATTGCTATGCGCAGCATGCGGGCATTCTCGATCAGCTGACGGGGTTGAAATACTTCAATGTTTTCGGGCCGAATGAGCAGCATAAAGGCGATATGAGGAGCGTTGTTTATAAGGCGTTTCACCAGATTCAGCAGACGGGTTCGGTGTCGTTGTTTAAGAGTTATAAGCCGGAGTATTTGGACGGCGGCCAGATGCGGGATTTTTTCTATGTGAAGGATGCCGCGGCGGCCACGGTTTTTTTGGCGGAGAACGTGAAGGGCGGCGGCTTGTTTAATTTGGGCTCGGGCGAACCGAATACCTGGCTGGCGTTAGTGAAGCCGATTTTCACGGCGCTGGGGCGTGAGGCTAATATCAAGTTTGTCGATATGCCGGAATACATGAAATCGAAGTATCAGTATTTCACCAGCGCGGATATTGCCAAACTGCGGGCGGCTGGGTTTACGCAGAAGATCATGCCGCTCGCGGATTCAGTGATCGATTACGTGAAGAATTATTTGCTGACGGGCGCGCATTTGGGGGATGAAGTTGGGTAAGTCGGCAGCGGAGCTTAAGAGGCGAGGCTGCGGAGGTTCCAGCCACAAATGCGGCTGGCTTCGGTTTTGTTGTTGTTGGGGCCGAGCCAGTGGGTTTCGAGGCTGAGGAAGCCGCGATAGCCGTCGTCGAGCAACGAGCGGATTTGTTCTTTCCAGAGAATGCGGCAGGTTCCCAAAGGACCCCAAACGGGATTGCCGTCGACGCTGTGGCAGTCTTTGGCATGGACGTGGGCGATGCGGTCTTTGGGAAGCTCAAAATAACCGCCGGGGAAAGGATCTTCGCCGGCAACGAAGGCGTTGGCAGGATCCCAGACGAGTTTTAGAAATTCGTGATCGACGAGTTTGAGAAGACGGGCGGATTCGGCGGCAGTGGCGATGTTGCAGGCGTGTTCGTTCTCAAGACCGATGATGACGCCTTGTTTTTCGCCAAGGGCGGCAAGGGCGCTCAAGGCTTGGACGATGGCATCTTCGCATTCAACGGGCCGGACGGTGCGCCAATAGGAGAATACGCGCAAGATGGGCGCGTTGAAAAATTTCGCGACTTCCAGTGCGTGTTCGGTTAGGCGGGGTTGATCGGCGAAGGTATGTTTGGAAGCGAAGACATCGTGCTCGAAGCGGCTGTCGAGGGGCGGCGAATCGGGAAGAACGCATTTGAGCAATGGCGACGCGATGGATACGACGTCGAGACCGGCGGACTGGAGGGTGTCGCGCGTGCGCTGCAACTCGTCGGGGGTTAGATCGAGAATGTTCTTGCCGTCCACCAAGCGGAGTTCGGCGGCGGTCATGCCAATTTCCAGCATGAAGGGCAGGGCTTCGGACAGGTCGGGTGAAAATTCGTCGGTAATGGCGGCGATGGGCAGGCGCGGGGTAAAAGTGGTCATCCTTATACTTAGAGTATGTTCTTCCGTCGGCAGAAACCGAAAGTCACCACCTTTGCAGAACGTATGGACCGCCTGCGCGCCGCGGGCTTCACTTTAGAGAATCTGCCCAATGGGCGCGTGAAAGCGATTAAGCATGGAGTTGCCGCTGTTATTGGTGATGAAGGCGAGAACACGCCCGATATTGAACGCGCGGGGATTATAGTGGGAACCGAGATCGCATCGCTGTTAAGCGGCGGTTATCAAATGTTTTTGGAGACCCCGAGCGGCAAACGGTTGGCGGCGCAGGCTGAACAGTTGAAGTCACTGCATCAATTTGAAGACGATCTGAAGGAAGGGCTCGGAGTTTCGAACTTGTATAACACGTCGTTGGGGACCACAAGCCCCTCGCACGCTTATGACCGGGTGGCGGGATATAGTAAGCCGCAGCCGCGTCCGTGGGAGAAAAAGACAGTTTCTTAAGCGAAGTTAGTCCATGTTAAAACCTCATGCGTTTGTGGTGATGCCTTTTGGGATAAAGGCGCTTGAGGAGAGAGCGCCGCATGGCTCCTGCGACAAGCCGGTCGAAATCCAAATCGATTTCGACGACGTGTATGGCAGCCTGCTTGAACCCGCGCTACGGCTGGCCGGCTGCGATCCGCATCGGGCCGATGGCGACACGGCGGCGGGCGACATCCGAACCGATATGTTTTTTGAACTGGTGACAGCGGATTTGGTTGTAGCGGACACCTCAATCGCCAATCCGAACGTTTACTACGAGTTGGGAGTGCGTCACGGAGTTCGGCCGCATGGCATCCTGCCGGTGCAGAGCGACTTGGTCGGCGCGCGGCCGTTTGATATCGCGCAAGATCGCACGTTCCGCTACAAAGGCTCTTTGTTCGACCCGCGCACCCCGACGGACGCCGCTCAATTGAAGAAGGAGATTGACCGGCTCAGCCAGGTATTTGAGCGCGCACTGGCAGTGGAGCAGGAGACCACGGGCAGCCCTGTTTATGAGCACCTACCGGGACTTATTCCGGTAAACTGGGACCATATTCAGAACGCCAAGGCCAAACATTTTTCGGATCTTTGTGAAGCTTGGTTAAGCCGGGTTCAAACAGCGAAAAGCGAAGGGTATCCGGGCGATATAAAAACTTTGGCGGACGAAGCGCCGACGCGCGTGCACCGTGACGACGTGCTATTTCAAGCGGCGCGCGCGCTGATCGATTTGTGCCGCTATCCGGCGGCCGAACGCGAGCTGCGGAAAATTATTGCCGACAATCCTGCACATCTCGAAGCGCAACTACAATTGGGACGTGTTCTGACTTATCAGAACAAAACAGGCGAGGCCGAACAGCACTTGCGCCGAATTTTGAAACAATACGACGAGCCGCCGGAAGCATCGGAATTGCTCGGACACGTTTACCGCCGAACTTGGTATCTTTCATGGCGAGAGAAGGCGGACCAGGAGGCGCGTCAGCGGAAAGCGCTGGCCAATTCGCATATGGCTGCGCAATCCGTGAAGAGTTTCGTGCGAGCGCACAAGGCGGACCCGGGCGCGGCGTACTTTGCCGGTTTCAATGCGCTGATTCTGCTGAGTCTGGTAAACGATCTGCACGCGCGGTTGGGCGGCGATTTGGCGGATAGCTGGCCGGTCGATTTGAATGAGCAGGAACTGATCGCCGTGGTACGATTCTGCGCGAAGAACGCCAACATTCGAGCGCAGCTACAGGATGATTTTGAGCAGCAGTTCTGGACCACCACAACGCTATCGGGAATTTCGCTGATCGAAAAAAACAAGAACGCCGCTTTGCAGCACATACGGGACGCGTGCCTGATTCCGGGCGCGACTTTGTTTCAACTGCAGATTCTGGAAGAGCGGCTGGCACTGCTGAGCGCGCTTGATTTTGAGCAAGACTTTATCAGTCAAGCGATGGAATTAGTGGATGAAGCGCGCTTAAAGAAGGAGCGCGCGACGTATCAGCGTGTGTTTCTATTTGCCGGCTATGGGGTTGACAAGCCGGGCCAGACGCCGGCGCGCTTCCCGGCCTCGCAAATTAACGCCGTGCGCATCAAGATTGAAAATGCGCTGGACGCATGGAATCTAGGCAAAGGCGATTTGGCGATTTGCGAAGGTGTCACCGAGGGAGATATTTTGTTTGCCGAAGCCTGCCGTAAACGGACAGCGCAGGTGCGCTTCCTGCTGCTCGAGCCGGCGGAACGGATGCGCAGAAGCGCCTGGCCGTTCCGGCCCGGCGAGTGGTCACAGCGTTTTTATAAGCTGCTCGAAGCGGAACCGGACCTTGAGGTTTGGCGGCACGTAGACCGCCTGGGGCCGGCTTTCGACGAAGGTAGCGCCGCCGACCAGGATGCGCTGTTGCTGCGCCACAAGAATTGGCTTTTCAATACCGCGTGCATGGAAGCCGAACCGATGGGCGACCGGCTGTTCGGCTTGATTCTATGTAATGACGAAGATGACGACGACAATAACCCGGCCAATCCTTCTTATTTCATTCAGCGAGTGAGTGCATTTAACGACTATCAGGGTCAAGTGCAGACACTTAGAGCGCTGCCGGATCAGGACGCCGCTAAAGCCTAGAGCAACGCCACCTTTTCAATTTCCATACAGTTTGCTTATGCGGTCTTTAGGTCCGCTGCTCTAGCCTATTGATTGAGAATGCCCGGAACGCGGGGCCGAATCGCTCCCATTTCCAGTTTCTATCGACTTTGAGGAAAGACTTACATAATTTTTATGAAATCTTTGTGAAGGTCCGCCTAGAGTTGTAAGACGTCTCGCGAATTTATTACGGGTCAAACACACTATGAACTGCCGAAAACAAAAATTAATCTTAATCACCACTTCTCTGCTGGTCGCCTTGCCGGCGTTTGGCGAAGCGCGTTCGGTGGACGATGCGACGACTGCGCCGCCTGTCGAGGTGGCGATTCCGACAGAGGACATGGCCTCGATGGTTCCAGACCAATCGGCGGTGGCAGCAGCTGCTGCGCCAGCGCCGGCGCCGGCTGTTGCAACAACACCCGCGGCCCCGCAAGGATTTTTTCGGCGATTCATACAGGCGTATAAGGACGATTGGCATCCCGCGCCGAGTACGGGGCCAGATGCCGAAGCACCGCACCGGGGATATCCAGCGCCTATATCGAACCCACCGTATCCGTTTACCGTGTGGCCAATCGGCGGCACAGTTTTGATTGGCTACCCTAACGCGACCGCTTACCCGCTGACAACGGCATTGCAGAATGGGCCCAACGGAGACTGGTGGAAGAAGGCGAACATACAGATTTACGGGTGGTTAGATCTGGGGATGAATTTGAGCACGTCAAGCGCACGCCCTTATGGAAATTTGCCGGCGGCTTATGCGGAGATACCCAACACTTTTCAGGTGGACCAAGCCACCATGTATTTCGAGCGGACGCCGGATACCATTCAAACCGACCACTTCGACTGGGGGTTCCGGTTCACGAATCTCTATGGACTCGACTACCGTTTTACGACGGCCGAGGGTTATTTCAGCCAACAACTGCTGAATAACCCCAAGGCCAATGGAACTTTAGGGAATAAATATGGCTACGACCCGGTGATGGCTTATGTCGACTTGTATTTTCCACATATTGGGCAAGGGACGGACGTGCGGATCGGCCGATACATTTCGTTACCCGACATAGAAGCGCAGCTTGCTCCGAATAACTACACTTACACGCACTCGTTGCTGTACACGTACGACTGTTATACGCAAACGGGGATCAATATGACGACAAAGTGGAGCGACCATTGGACAACTCAAGTGGGATTATCGGGCGGGTGCGAGGCAGCTCCTTGGGCTCCCGACGCTAAAGCGACCGTCAATGCTTGCGCTGGCTATACATGGTCGGAGGGCGGCGATAATGTTTATGTCTGCGCCAACTCTCTTAACGACAGTAAATACAACTACAACAATCTGGCCGCCTACTATTTGACCTGGTACCACAAATTCGGCAAGTCTAAGTGGCATATGGATTGGGAGACTTGGTATCAATACATGAAAGATACACCAAATGTCACTAATCCCGCGGCGTCTTCTCTTTTGATCAACAATTCCGACGGCGCCGTCTGCAACACAACCACTCAACTCACCTGCTTTGCGCCGGAATGGGCGACGGTACACTACATAACGCGGCAGTTCGGAAAACACGACGCCGTCATCGTGCGCAACGAGTACTTCGACGATTTGAAAGGGCAACGCACCGGGTTCAAGACGTCTTATACGGAACACGACATTGCCTGGAATCACTGGATTGGCAGCACAGTGGTGTTCCGGCCGGAGTTGAGGTATGAGCACGCCTATGATGAACCGGCGTATAACAATGGGACGAAGAAGAGCCAGTTAATGTTTGCGGCGGATGTGATCTGGTTTTATTGAGACATTCGTGCTGGCTCGCGACTCCTGACCGGTTAGTCCCGGTCAGTGAGCAGCCATCGGTTTCAATATTTCATCCAACAAGGCCGGAGTGGCCGGCTGCCTCACTAGATGAGGATACTTCTCCCCGTCGTGATAATCAATCTTAACGATCTTGAAATAGCCGGCATTCTCGACAATCAGTTCAATCGGCTCCTTGGAAGTCTTGGCATCCTTGATGGCCGCATGCAGCAGTTCGTCGGTGGCCCGGCGGCCATTAATTGCAACCAGTTTCATCCCGGGCCCTAAACCCGCTTTATAAGCCGGTGAGTCAACCAGAACGTCGCGGATACTCTCATCGCCGGTCGTGATACCGAGCGAATACCAGGCATTCACTCCATGATCGCGCGCTTCTAAAGCATGGGCGAACTCGTTCGCCTTGTCGTCGTATTCAAGCTTGTAGCCGCCGTTCGTGATGCCGTTGAGCGGAGCATGGGCAGACTTGGCAGTCAGGCGCTGTTCCAGAAAGCTTTGCCAATCGTAAGGTTCAACTGCATTGAGATTCGCGGCGATATCGCTAAAATCGTAGGGCAGAACTTCGGGAGGAGTGTTACCGCCTTGGCCGAGAAAGCGGGCCGCGAAGTCGTTCAAACTGCGTTTGCCTTTGCTGAGCCTGCGCAAAATAGTGTCCACCTCAAGCCAGACCAGTTCGCCTTCAGGATAGTAGTCCACCGACCGGCGCCAATTGTCCCATTCGTTGCTGGTGGCATAAAGGGTTTGCGCGGCGGTGGCGGTGTCCTGCAAGTCGCGCCAAGTTCGGCCGGGCCGGTGGTCCATCTCGGCAGCGGTGATGGCCAGCGATTCACGGTACTGCTCCGCCGTCCAGATACCGCTGCGAGCAGAGAGCACATCGCCGAAGTATTCGGTGAGTCCTTCATATACCCAGAGCAGTTCGCCTTTCATCGGCTGCTGAAAATTGGGGGTCGCTAAACCGGCGGGACGGCGGTATTTCCCGTTCCAGGAGTGAGTAAATTCATGCGGCAGAAGCGAGCCGTTGATCAGTTTCAAATCGTCATCCAGAAAGTTGCGCGCATCCACCCGGTCGTCGCTTGATTGGTGATGTTCGAGGCCAAAGTGGGCTACGCTATCGCTCAGCGTGAAGAGGAAGTTGTAGTGGTCATAATGCCGAGACTTATAAAGCGCGCCTGTCTCTTTGACGAGGTTGCTATATTCGGCGATCTCATCGGAGGTTAGGTTAAGGTCTTCCGGCCCATCGCCCACTATATCGAGGAAGTGTTTCGGCGAGACTTCCGGCGCCAGCGGGATCTCCTTGAAGAACTTCCCGGCCAGGACCGGCGAATCGACCAATGTCTCAAGCGACACGGCGCCGAATTGAGTGGTAAGGCCGTCAACGGAGGTATTACGGAGCGCGGTTCCCAGTTTCCAGCCTTCCGGCAGCTTGACGGAAGCTGCAAATCTTACTTCGCCCGAGGGCGTTCCAGCAGGATAGAGGGCTACCTCATTCCAGGAGACGACCGCCAGATTGGGACTTGTGGAAGCGCCTGCCGAGAAGCCGCTAGGAGCGGCGGTAGCCAGGAAATCGACCGAGGCTTCAAGCGTGGTGACACCTTCAGGGACGGTTAGGTGGAAGGCGAACATGTTCACGTCATCGCGTTTCCATGGGAGGTTTTGGCCGTTGGCGGTGAAGATTAGGCCGGCAAAGTTATCGATGGGCCCGGAGGGCGAATGTTCGCCGGGAATCCATTCCGGATACACCAGCGTCAACGGACCCGGCTTGACTGGAATCGCCAGATGCGCATGCAGCACTTTACGCGGCGCATCGGTCAAATCCAGATCGAGCTTGATGGCCTGGTTTGTCTGGGAAAATGCAGGCACAGAAAGAAAGGAAACAGAAAGAAAAGAGAGAAGTAGTTGGCGTTTTAAGATTGAATTCAATGGATCCTCAAAGAGATGACCGGCCATTTGACCGACACTTATAGATTAGACGCCTTGTCTTCCGGTTCAGTAATACGCGCTTAATATTTTTTTCCATGTGGTCTCTCTTCATTCCCGCCAGTGCAAACGATGTGGAATCACTCAGCACCCGGCTTTGGGAAATGGGCACGGTGGGCATAGTGGAAGAAACCGAAGGCTTGCGTGCGTTCTTTGAAGACGACGTGGAGCGGGCGGCAGTTTGCGCGCAGTTCGAACTGCCGGAAACGAAGGCGCGGCAAGAGGAAGCTTTGACCACACTCGAAGCCGCGCCACTTGCCTGCGATCCGATCTTGATCGGCAAGCGTTTTTTCGTTGCGCCGTCAGGGGTGAAAGAGAGCGCGCCAGCGGGACGGTTTCGATTAACGATTGACGCGACGAGCGCCTTCGGCAGCGGCCGGCATGAAAGCACGCAAATGTGCATTGAGGCGCTGGAGCGGTATTTGCAGCGAAGCCAAGTGGTGCTCGATGTCGGTTGCGGCTCGGGCATTCTGGCGGCTGCGGCTCAGTTGCTGGGCGCGGGAGCGGTTTTCAGTTGCGATATTCACGAGGAGTCAGTCCAAACCGCCAAAGCGCTGATCGAAACACCTCTGTTCGTGGGTTCGGCGGACGGCGTGCGAAGCCATGCCGCCGATATCGTGGTGGCCAATATCAGCGCCAAAATTCTGGACGTCATCGCGCGAGACCTCCAGCGCACGACGCGGCCCAGCGGGCTGATTGTGCTGGGCGGGTTTATCCAAGAAAAGCCTCCCAAATGTTTTCGCCCGCGCGAGATTTTAACGAAAGGCGATTGGCAATGCTGGCTCTGCGGCCCGCAAGACGTTTCTCCCGCTGACATTTCCGGAGAAAGCGTCGCGCATTGCCGGCAGTGGTGGTAAAGCGGCTAATCCGAATGAATGAGCGGCCGGGCTAACTGCTGGGGCAAACTAGCCGGCATCTGCCCATCAATGCCGTATTTCATCGGCCACTGGCGGCCTGGCAGATAAAAGGTGCCGAATAGCTTGTCTACCCAAGGCAGCATGGCGGCGTAGTTCTTGTTAATTTGATCAGGCCCGTCGTTGGTGTGATGCCAGTGATGGAAGGCGGGCGAGGACACGAGCCACTCAATCCAGCCAAAACGCCACGCGACGTTGGCGTGGATGAAGAAGCCCCAGGCAACACCAAGCACGGTGACCAGAAGCGGCGCGAGATCTAACTGGTTTGCCGCGGGCTGGGTCAAACCGACGACGTACATCGGCACCAAACCACATAGCCTGACGAAGAAGGTGTCGACGGGATGGGCATGCGTATTGACCAACCAGTCGATTTCTTCCACGCTGTGATGGATGGCATGGAAGCGCCAAAGAAATGGAATCTCATGCGACCAGCGGTGCCCCCAGTAAGAACCGATTTCGCCCACCACGAGAGCGGCCGGAAGGCGCAGCGACAAAGGGACGCCGGCCATGAAATGATAAAAACCGCTGGGAACAAGGCGATGCAGCGCGGCGGCGAGCACGGTTAGGGGAACGGTGAGAAGCAGTTTCGGACAGAAACCGCTGAGAAAATAATAAACGAGATCGGTTCCCAAGCCCTTGCGGAGGAGCTTGCGGGGGTGCAACGCCCAAATCCGCTCGAGCGGAACGAAAACGGCGGCCAAAAGGACAAGCCAAGCGCACAGCCGGAGCACTTCTAGGGCAAACGCCGTCAGGTATTGCGGCTGTGCTTGTATCTGCATGAACGGAAAGATATCACGTTACGGGCGCTGTTTGTGACGCCTGGCGACGCCGATTAAGCTGAGAATGCCACCCGCGATCAAGGCTACCGAGCCAGGCTCGGGCGCGCTCGTGTTGGCGGTTACGGCGGTTAGCGAGACGCTGTCGAGCAGCAGGAACGGAGGCTCGCCGATGGGAGTGCCCAGCGCCAGGAAATTAAGCACGTTATTCGCTACGCTACTGCCGGTGGTAAACGTGGTGCTGTAATTCATCCAGCCACTGAATTGTCCGCTCGTTTCGGAATAAAGCGGCGTCGTGACGGTCTGACCCGCGAAAGTCACCTGCCATTGGTCTTGCGTGTTACCCGTACAGGGGGTGCCGATGTTATCGCAAATCGTTAACCGGGATGCCGCCCAATCAAACGAGAGTGAATAAGTGGTGTTTGGAGCCAAGCCCGCGATTTGTTGCGAAATAGGAGCGCTCGCATAGCCGCCGTCCGCGCCAATGAAATCCCCGCCGTTCGGACTGGCGGGTACCGTTCCCTTCAGATAAACAGTGCCAAAATCCGAAGGTGCGCCAGTAGTGGAGGCCGTATTGTTCATGATGAAATCAAACGGTGGTGAATTGGCAGGCGTTACCGAGTTGAGAACCCCGGGGCCGACTGTCCAGTTCATTATCGTCGTTTTTCCACCCGGGCCTAATTCTCCGAGCCCGGTGTTGTTTTCGAAGTCGCCATTGAGAACTAAGTTCGCCGCGGCGAGTTGGAAGGACGCGGACAACGTCGCACCAGCCAACAACGAAAATTTAGGAAGTGAAACCTTCATAGCGGCGAGAGTAACAAAAGAAATCTTCTTTCGCAAATTGACTTAGTAAGTCATGACCGCATGAAGAGGTTTGTTTTCTTGCGCGTCGACGAGCCATTTACCCGTTTCTGCCGCCACGGCTTGAGGCCATGATCTTTGAGAAGGACGCGTTTCCCGGCCCACCTGGGATACTACTTTCCGATTGACTGCTTCCTCAACGATCAGACGAACGGTCCAGCGAGCGCGGCCATCCGGCGGATCGCCCGAAACCATGGCTAAAATCGATTGCTTCTCGGCTGGGATGAGCAATTGCTCCGCGCCAGGCCTAGGCTTTTCATAAAGGGCGCGATCCAAACCGCACTCCCTATAGTTGCGCGCCACGGACCGCACGGTTTTCGCCGTCAGCTTTTTCAAAGCACGCGCGGTTTCGCGTACTGTCATACCATCGGCCAGATGGAGCAACGCCAGCCCCCGAAGAACCACGCGGACGGGTCGAACTCCAGCCTTGAGCAACTGGTGCAGAGCGGCACGGTCGCTGCTCGAAACGGATACACAGATAGGCGTACGAGGCCCCTTCGGATCATACCCTAGTACTAAGCCGCTTTTCTAGTACGAAAGATAACGACTCAAGTACTTTATTATGCGGTCTCTGTTAAACGTACTAGAACTAAATGGATTTCAATATAGTACTTTTGCTCGGCTCGGCGAGAGAACAAAGAGCAAAATGATGGTGAGGCAGATCGCCGGGGGGATGAGAATAGAGTGGGATTAACGGGTTGAGGCGCGTCTTATTTCATGCGAGAGGACACAAGACAGGAGCAATCGCCGATGACCGAACAGAACCTTCATTCCATCGCTTTCCCAGTGCTGACTTTGACGCAGATCGAACAGATCGCAACTTGCACAGAGGTCGCACCAAGGCGGTGCCGCGATGGGGAAACGCTGGTAGCGGCGGGTGATCGCTCCTTCCAGTTTTTTATCGTTAAGTCGGGTGAGATTGAGATCCTCGATTATTCCGGAGATGAGCCCAAGACGATCACAACTCATCGCAAAGGCCAGTTCACGGGTGACATCTCGCATTTGACGGGCACCCGATCCGTGTTTACCGCGATCGCTCGCGGCGACTGCGAGGTGTATGAAATCTCGGCAGACGCCCTGCGCCATGTATTGAACCAGTGCCCCGGGCTGAGCGACATCATTCTCCAGGCTTTTGTCGCACGCCGCCAGTTACTGCGCGAATCGCCCGATTTTGTCGGGCTGCGGGTGATCGGGTCGCGTTACTCGGCGGACACGTTCCGGGTGCGGGATTTTCTGTCGAGGAACCGCGTGATGTTCACTTGGACCGATCTCGAGACGGACCCGCAGGTGAATCAGTTACTAAAAGAGTTTGGCGTGACCGATGCTGATACACCAGTGGTGGCCTGCGCACATCTGCTCCTGTTGCGCAATCCATCGAATCAAAGGCTGGCGGATGAGGTTGGGATTCATCAACCGCTCGAACATTCGGTTTTCGATTTGCTTATAGTTGGCGCGGGCCCGGCCGGTTTGGCGGCGGCCGTATATGGCTCGTCGGAAGGTCTCAAGACAGCGGTGCTCGATGCGAGCGCTCCGGGCGGCCAGGCAGGCAGCAGCATGCGGATTGAGAATTACTTGGGCTTTCCAACGGGCTTAACGGGCGCGGACCTCACGGACCGCGCAACTCTTCAAGCCAATAAATTCGGGGCACACCTTTCGATTCCAAGCGCAGCCACGAACTTGTCATTCGAGAACGGCTACGCGATGCTCAGCGCGGGTGAATCGGAGCCCATCACGGCCAAGTGCCTGTTGATCGCGACGGGGGCACAGTACCGCAGATTGGACGTCGAGGGCTTCGAACAGTTTGAAGGGAGAGGCGTGTACTACGCGGCGACACCGGCTGAGGCGTTATTCTGCCACGGGTGCACCGCCATTGTAGTGGGCGGCGGCAACTCGGCGGGCCAGGCGGCAGTTTTTCTCGCGGGACATGCGAGCCGCGTGTTGCTGCTGATTCGGGGTGACGACCTGAACAAGAATATGTCCAGTTACCTGGTGAACCGTATTGAGCAGACAAGTAATATTGAACTTCTGTGTAACACGAGCATCCGGCGGATGTTGGGGAACGGTCACCTGGAAACGATCGAGATCATCGGCGGGGCGGGAGAGCAACCGCGAACGATAGAGACGCCGGCGGTGTTCAGTTTCATTGGAGCGACACCGCGAACCGAATGGCTGCCGGCGGAAGTAGAGCGCGATGCGAAGGGATTCGTGCAGACTGGAGCAGCGGTGGCGCAATCGCCGCAATGGCGCGCCGGGCGAGCGCCTTTCTTGCTGGAAACGAGCCGCCGAGGCGTCTTTGCGGCGGGCGACGTACGCTCTGGCTCTGTCAAGCGAGTTGCTTCGGCGGTAGGCGAAGGCGCGATGGCGGTGCAGTTTGTCCACGAATATCTGAAGGAAAAGTGAGTGTCGCTTAAAACGGCGCTAGAAGAGTTGTCAGGTTGTGTCTCGGCTCCCATAAAGCGTCAAGCTGATTGAAGAACACGAATGTCGAACTTGTTTGACGCGATTGTGATAGGCACAGGCCAAGCCGGGCCACCCCTTGCGGCGAAGCTAGCCAAGGCTGGCCAGAAGGTTGCCGTCATTGAGCGCGGCCGATTTGGGGGCACCTGCGTCAATACGGGATGCATCCCGACCAAAGCCATGGTAGCCAGTGCGCGAGTTGCTTACATGGCGAGGCGCGGGGCCGATTTCGGGGTTGATATTACAGGCGCTATTCACGTTGACATGAAGCGCGTAAAGGCGCGGAAAGACCAAATCTCCCGGGCATCTCGCACGGCCGTGGAAGGCATGTTGGACAAGACGCCAAATTGTACGGTGTATCGTGGTCAGGCGCGTTTTGCTTCCGACCACGTTGTAGAGGTGGGTGGCGAAGCCTTAGCCGCGCAACAAATTTTCATTAACGTGGGTGCAAGGGCGAGCAAGCCCAACATACCGGGACTTAATGAAGTCTCTTACTTGACCAATTCTTCGATTCTGGAAATTGATTTTTTACCTGAGAATTTGGTCATACTGGGCGGGAGCTATGTTGGCCTGGAATTCGGCCAGATGTTCCGGCGTTTTGGCAGCAAGGTCACGATTGTTGAACGCGGTCCTGGGCTACTCAAACGCGAAGATAGCGATGTTTCCCAGGCGATTCGCGACATCCTGCTCAAGGAAAGCATCGAAGTAAAGCTGAACTCCGACTGCGTGGAATTAAATAAGGCTAGTGACGGAATTGAAATGCGCACGAACAGCGCAGACGGGCCGACCGTTCAGGGGACACACGTGCTGATCGCCGCTGGACGGAAACCAAACACCGACGATCTTGGCCTGGAAAACACGAAACTTCAGCGCGACGCACGCGGCTACATCGAAGTGGACGACGAGCTGCGAACCAGCGTGCCGGGCGTTTGGGCGCTAGGTGACTGCAATGGCCGGGGCGCATTTACGCACACGTCCTACAACGATTTCGAGATCGTTTCGGCCAATCTGCTGGATGGCGCGACGCGGCGCGTTAGCGATCGCATAACCGCCTACGCGGTTTTCATCGATCCGCCCCTTGGCCGAGTCGGAATGACGGAAGCTGAAGTCCGTGCATCAGGCCGAAATGCTCTGATTGCCAAACGACCAATGAGCAAGGTGGGTCGCGCCTACGAAAAAAGCGAGACGCAGGGCTTCATGAAGGTGTTGGTGGACGCAGAGAGCAAAGAAATTCTAGGCGCGTCTATTCTGGGAACCGGCGGCGACGAAGCCATTCACTGCATTCTTGATGTAATGTACGCGAAAGCGCCATACACTGTCTTGCAGCACGCGGTTCACATTCATCCGACGGTATCCGAGTTGATACCGACCATGCTTGGAGATTTACAACCTTTATGACGACTTATTCAGGGCCGGCTCTCAGCAGCCAACTCCTCAGACGCTTGGCTGACGGCCGGGACGAAACAGATCGCCTGTTTGCCATCGTCAAGCCGGACCGTCTGTATGACCGTCCAATTGCCGAACGCCATCGGATCGTTTTTTACTTCGGGCATCTGGAAGCGTTCGATTGGAATCTCTTGCGAGGCATTCTCAATATTGATCCCTTCCGCCCAGAATTTGATCATCTCTTTGCCTTCGGTATTGACCCGGTTGACGGAGGGCTGCCAACAGACCAACCTTCCGAATGGCCGTCCATGAACGAGATAGAAGGTTACAGAAAACGCGTTCGTCAGGAATTGGATAACGCGCTGGCGGACGCAGTCGAGAGCGAAGAACTGGTGCAAGCGATGAACATAGCCATCGAGCACCGCTTGATGCATGCGGAGACGCTGGAATATATGTTCCATCAGCTGCCCTTCGACGCTAAAGTACGTCCTGATTTTCCGCGGCCGAAATTCTTCATAGCTCCGCCAAGCGAGGCGATGCCGGAAATGATACGAATTCCCGAGGGAACGTCTACGCTTGGCTTGAAGCGGGAATCCAGCCAATTCGGCTGGGATAACGAATTCGAGTCGAATTCCGTTACGGTGCCGGCTTTTTCAATTGACCGGTACAAAGTTACGAACGGTGACTATATGCGATTCGTTGAGGCGGGCGGCTACACAAAGTGTGAACTTTGGACGCCGGCGGACTGGGCTTGGATCTCGGAGGCCGGAATATCGCAGCCGGTTTTCTGGATCAAGATGGGCGACGGCTTTCGTTACCGTGCGATGTTCGAGGACATTCCGCTTGCGCTTGACGCCCCGGTGTATGTCAGCCATGCCGAAGCGAGTGCCTACGCGCGATGGGTCGGCAAATCTCTTCCTTCGGAAGCAGAATGGCAGCGCGCTTCGGAAGGATCGCTACCGCCAAAGGAAACCCGCAAGCTGTGGGACCCGCCCGCCGTCGGCTCATCGCCGAAGCTGCGCAGTACTCATGGCGTCGAAGATCTTGTCGGGACCGGATGGGAGTGGACATCTAGCACGTTTGCGCCCTTTCCGGGATTCCAAATCTTTCCGGCGTATGCGGGCTATTCCGCTAATTTCTTCGACGGCAAGCACTTTGTAATGAAGGGCGGCAGCACGCGCACGGCGGCCTGCATGTTGCGAACGAGCTTTCGAAATTGGTTTCAGGCGCACTATCAATTTGTTTACGCAGGTTTCCGCTGCGTAGCTCATTAAATTCAAAAGCGGAGAGTAAAGGCAAAAATGTTAGTCGAAACGATAGCTATGACGGAGACGAAGGCGCGCTTTGCCGCCGAGGTGCGCGCCGGCCTTGATCGTAGCGGGCAAAAGGAGTTGCCCTCCAAATACCTGTACGATTCGGTAGGTTCGAGTCTTTTCGAGGCGATCAGCGTGATGCTGGAATATGGGCTGACGCGCGCCGACGAGAGGCTTCTGCGCGAACACGCGGGCGATATTGCCGGTCTTTTGCCGATGCCGCTTTTGGTCTCGGAACTAGGCAGCGGAAGCGGTAAGAAAACCCGCTTTGTTCTGGAGGCCTTGGGCCGGAGGGGAACGCTCTCGTACTATCCGATAGAAATCTCCGCCACCGCGCTGGCATTGTGCCAGCGCGAGTTAGCCGGCATAGATGGCGTGAGCATTCTTGGCGTCGAGCGCGAATATATCGAGGGCCTCAGAGATGTCGCCCAGCGCCGGGAAGCTCGCGCTCACTTGCTTGTTCTGTTTTTGGGCAGCACGATCGGCAACTTCGATTGCGGCGCGGATGAGCGTTTCCTACAGAGCGTTCGTCAGACTTTGATTCCAGGAGATGCGCTGTTGCTGGGTACCGACTTGATAAAACCGTTGGACCGTTTACTCGCGGCCTATGACGATCCTACCGGCGTGACGGCCGCCTTTAACTTAAATATTTTGGCGCGAATCAATCGCGAACTGGATGCCGATTTCAATTTGCGCCAATTCGAACATCTTGCGCGGTTCAATGAGCGGACTAGCAGCGTGGAAATGCATTTACGGTCCAAGAAAGCGCAAATGGTGGCGGTGCCGGGCGCGGAATTCATGCTGCGGCTCCGGGAGGATGAAACGATCTGGACGGAGAGCAGCCACAAGTACTCTTTGCGGGAGTTGGATAACTTAGCTACCGCGTGCGGCTTTACCTGTGAAGCGCGATGGATCGACGAGGAGTGGCGATTTGCGGAGAGCCTTTTTATCGCTCGCTAGCTTGAGATGTGTTTGAAAGTAGACCCGGAGTTATACTAACTCCGGGTCGTTGCCGCCCGCGTCAAGCTAGATCACGCGCCTGCGTCCGGCAATGATGCTAATCAAGAAAAGCACCAAGAAAACAATAAAACAGATCTTGGCGATTCCAGCTGCCGCCAAGGCGATGCCGCCGAATCCGAGAAGAGCAGCCAGCAAAGCGATGACCAAGAATACCCACGTGTACCAGAGCATGTAGTTTTACCTTTCCAAAATTTATAGAGCAAGAATAAGACCACTTGCAAGATGTGGAGATATCCGCAGTTTTGGCAGCCCCATAGAGCGAAAAAGTAACCGGGTGTGTGAAGAAATGTCGCGGAGAGGGTTTTTCCTTTATTTCTGTTTCAAATTCATGGCCTCGTGAATCTAGTTTCCAGGTAGGACCTATGAATTCAGACGATTCGTTATTGGGGGAGCATCGCGTCCGCAGGCGGGACTTTGTGGCGGTTGCCTTAGTCGGCGTTCTGCCGTCAGTGGTCACCGGCACTGGCAAGGAGCAAACGACCAACGAAAACAGTTGCAGCTTATCGATCACTGTGAATGGTCAAGCTCATCAACTCGAAGTGGACACCCGGGTGACACTCCTCGACTTTCTCCGCGAGCACCTGCATCTGACCGGCACAAAAAAAGGATGCGACCACGGACAGTGCGGCGCGTGCACGGTTTTGGTGAATGGGAGACGAATCAATTCCTGCCTGAGCCTGGCGGTGATGAACGACGGGTCAAAGGTGGTCACGATTGAAGGCTTGGGTAGCGGCGACAACCTTCATCCCATGCAGGCGGCGTTCGTGGAGCATGACGGTTTGCAATGCGGGTACTGTACGCCGGGGCAAATCTGTTCGGCGGTGGCGCTGCTGGAAGAGGCGAAAGCCGGTGCGCCCAGCGCGGTCACCAAACGAGATGCAAGCATAGGCACCGTCGAATTGACTGATGACGAGATTCGCGAGCGGATGAGTGGGAACATTTGCCGCTGCGGCGCCTACGTCGGAATAGTGGCAGCGATTCGAGCGGCGAGTCAAGGGGAGAGAGCGTGAAGCCGTTTACTTACGTTCGCGTAAAGACTGTGCACGAAGCAATATACGAGCGGGCGAAATCGCCGGAGGCACGCTACATCGGCGGTGGAACAAATTTGCTAGACCTGATGAAGATGGGGGTCGAGACGCCAACGCACCTGATCGACATCAATGCGCTTCCGCTTGCAAAGATCGAAGAGCTGGACGGCGGTGTGAGGATCGGTGCCTTGGTCTCGAATACGGATGCAGCGAACCACCCCTTAATTCGCGAGCGTTACCCCGTGCTGAGCGAGGCCATCGTGGCAGGTGCATCCCAACAACTGAGAAATATGGCCACGATTGGCGGCAACTTGTTGCAACGCACGCGCTGCTACTACTTTTACGATCCAAGCTTCACTCAATGCAACAAACGGCAACCGGGCACCGGCTGCGCTGCCCAAAGCGGAATAAGCCGTATCCACGCGATCCTAGGGGAGAGCGCGGAATGCATCGCGACAAATCCGAGCGATATGAGTGTGGCCTTGAGCGCGCTCGATGCCACTGTTCAGGTTACAGGTGAACACGGTAATCGGAGCATTCCGATTCATGAGTTCCACCGATTGCCGGGGAGAAATCCCGAAGCCGATAATACGCTGCGTCCGGGTGAACTCATCACTTCTGTTGATCTGCCGGCGATTTCTTATGCGAAGCGGTCGCACTATCTGAAAGTTCGCGATCGCGCGAGCTACGCCTTCGCTTTGGTTTCAGTCGCGGCGATTATCGACCTGGATGAAAAGGCAACAATCCGAGAAGCACGAATTGCGTTAGGCGGCGTTGCTCACAAACCTTGGCGAGCAAATAAGGCGGAAAAGGCTTTGCTTGGGCACGAGATGAAACCGGAACGATTACGTATGGCGGCGGAGCAAGAACTGAAAGCCGCCAGACCGCAGCGCGATAATGCGTTCAAAATTGAGCTCGCCAAGCGAACGATGATCCGAGCTTTGATGACGGCTGCAAAGCAGGAGGCGGCATAAATGGATGAAGTGTTGGACCAACCGTTAGACAGGATAGACGGGCCTCTGAAGGTGACCGGGAGGGCTACCTACGCCTTCGAGCATCAGATTCAAAATCCGGCATATGCCGTGCTGATCATGAGCACGATTGCGAAAGGTCGCATTTTGGCCATAGAGACGAACGCCGCGCTACGCTCAGCCGGAGTGCTGCTGGTCATGACCCACACCAACTCGCCCAAGTTGCCGAGCCTAAGAGGTAAGAGCGAGAGCGCGCCGACAAGCCGGGTGGTCAATGTACTGCAAGATAATCTGGTTCGCTATGCCAATCAACCGATTGGATTGGTAGCGGCCGAGAGTCTGGAGCAGGCCATGGAAGGCGCGCGGTTGGTGAAGACCAAGTATGCCGTGGAACAGCCTCATGTGAACTTGGCGAAACGAGCGTCCGCCGGCTATTCACCCGCGAAAGCTGGAGGCGGCGGGGATCCCTCGTTATCGCATCGAGGAGATGTCGAGTTAGCGCTGCGGCAAGCAAGCACACGCATGGAGCGGATTTATACAACACCTGCTGAGGTGCACAATCCCATGGAGCCACATGCGACGATCGCGGTGTGGAGCGATCCCGAGCATTTGACGCTCTATGACGCTACGCAGGGTGTTTCTTCCGATCAGGAACGAATGGCGTCACTGCTTGGGATTCCGCCACAAAACGTGCGGGTGATTTCGCCGTATTTAGGCGGCGGCTTTGGAAGCAAGGGGCCAGTTTGGTCGCACGTCATCCTGGCGGCACTGGCTGCGCGAGAGCTAAATCGACCCGTGAAATTGCAAGTGGACCGGCCGCAAATGTTCGGCATGCTGGGGTATCGTTCGCCCACGCATCAAACGATCACGGCGGGTGCCCAGAACGATGGGACGATCACGGCTTGGCGGCATGACACGTTGAGCAACACATCGACATTCGACGAATTCGTGGAGACATCGAGTCTGCCCTCGCGCATGCTTTACACAGCAGCGAACAGCAGCACTTCGCACAAAATCGTGCGATCGGATATGGGAACGCCCTCGTTCATGCGCGCGCCGGGCGAGGCTTCGGGAACATTCGCTTTGGAATCGGCAATGGATGAACTGGCCCATGAATTGAAAATGGACCCGATTGAGTTGCGGCTTAAGAATTACGCCGATAAAGATCCGGAAAAGGACCGGCCGTGGTCAAGCAAGTCTCTGCGCGAGTGTTATCGAATGGGAGCGGAACGCTTCGGCTGGAGCAAACGTCCCCCCGTGCCTCGTTCTTTGAGGGATGGCTACCGGCTGATTGGATACGGCATGGCAACCGCGGTTTACCCGACGAAACGCAGTCCATCGAGTGCGATGGCGCGTTTGAACGCGGACGGAACATTCTTAGTGGATGCCGGCACGCAGGACCTTGGAACGGGAACCTATACGATCATGACGCAAGTCGCGGCGCAAACGTTAGGAGTGCCCTCGAATCGGGTCAAGTTTCGTTTGGGAGACACGCTTTTTCCGAAGACGCCTGTTTCGGGAGGTTCTCAGACAGCGGCGAGCACTGGTTCGGCGGTGTATGCGGCGGCTCAGGCGCTGCACGAAAAGCTGGTGCAGATGGCGACTAGCGATGCCCAATCGGGTCTCTTGGGAGCGAGTGCGCAGGACATCTTGGTTGCCGATGGCAAGCTGTATTCGAAGACTCGTCCTTCCCAGCGAGAATCATTCGAGGCAATCGTTCAAAGGAGCGGCCAACCTTATATCGAAGTGAAAGCGAGCGCGAAGCCGGGCTCGGAAGCTGACGAGTACTCGATGTATGCGTTCGGAGCTCAATTCGCGGAAGTTCACGTCGACGAAGATCTCGGAGAGGTTAGGGTAGCGCGAATGTTGGGTTGCTTTGCCGCCGGAAAGATTCTGAACGCCAAGACGGGTCGCAGCCAACTGCTGGGAGGCATGGTGTGGGGAATCAGCATGGCTTTGCACGAAGAAGCGTTGATGGATCAACGTTTAGGGCGTTGGGTGAACAACAATCTGGCGGAGTATCATGTGCCGGTGAACGCCGACATTCGAGATATCGAAGCAATTTGGGTGGACGAGGATGACGGCCACATCAATCCGTTAGGCGCCAAAGGAATTGGTGAGATTGGCATAACCGGGGCGGCTGCGGCGATTGCCAACGCAGTTTTCAACGCGACGGGGAAGCGAGTGAGAGATTTACCGATTGCGGTGGATAAGCTGGTTAGTTAACTTTGGAGGCGAGGGGCGACTGCTGTTGCAAGAGGGTCAAAACGCCGGCTGACGATGGCCGATCATAGTCCGCTGAACGCACCTACGGCGAGCCACTGTCAAGCCTTAATCAACTTACGACTCGACGTTATCGTGAATAGAGGCTCAAACTCGGGCTAACTAATTTAGTCAGACTGGCGCTTACGGAAACGATGCGCCCGCAAATCGAGGTGCATCCGGCATCTTTTCAACTCGACAACTCTACCGTCAAAGCAGCCTAAGCTTCCCGCTGATCCTGGCCAGTGTTTTATGATCGCCTTACTCGCAGCCACCCGCCGCTGACTGAAAACGAAGAACAATTGAATGAAATCCCGATTACTTCTGCAATGATCCCCCGCACTCGAATCCAGGCAATCTACTGAAGCATCTATTAGCTGACCGGCTGATTGCGCGCGTGACTTTCTTTTCAGAAGAAACCTGGTCCTGTGTGCTTCAAGTGAAGGCGGAGGGCCACCCCGATCTGGTCGGCCTTGTCGGCTCGGGCCGACCGTATCGGCCAGCGAGTGGCTGACAGTGGAAGGCGATTGGGTTGTCGATAAAGATCACGGCCGACAGCTGAAAGCGTTCCATCCGCGAACGATGCCGCCGAACACCTGAGAGGGGATGGAGAAGTACCTGGGCAGCGGCATGGTCAAAGGCATTGGCTCAGTGTATTCCAAGAAGTTGATCGCGCGGTTCGGGGAAGAGCTGTTCGAAGTTATCGAGAAAACCCCCAATTCCCTGGAGCAAGGAGAAGGTATTGGCCCCAAGCGCAAAGAGAAGAAACAAACCATCTCGCCGCGGAATCCAAAAGCTCACAAGCCTTCTAGCAACTGGGCCAACGTTTTCATTCCCGAACGCTCATCCACTTGCCCTTTCTTGAGGCTGAGCGTTCTTGCCAACTCTCCCGATTCCCGAAACCCGGAGCCACAAAGCAGCGCCACAACGGTTTCTCCGCTTTTAATCGTATGATGCTCCCTCAATCTCTTCAGCGCGGCGATGGATACGGCGGCGGAAATCTCCACGTAAATGCCTTCAGCCCGTCCTAAGGCCAGTTGTGCGGTTAGCGCCTCGTCATCGGAAACGTTGACGAAGACTCCTCCGGAATCGCGGATCGCGTTGATCGCGTCAATCCCATCGGGCGGGAAGACCATAGCCAGCTTCGCTTGCGCCGTCTTTGGGGTGAACTTGCCTTTTGCAATTTCTTGAGCTAACTCGCGCAGTTCGAGAGCGCTGGTAACCTTGCGGTCAAGACCCACTTGCAGCAGCTTGTACTGCTGCGGCAGAATTCCGGCCATCTTTGGCGTTGAAAGAATCTGCCGCCCATCGCGCAGTTCACAAAAGCCGCGCCAAATCCCCGCCAATGTCCCGCCGCCGCCTACCGGAACTAAACACCAATCTGGAACGCCACCGAGTTGTTCGACGATTTCGTAAGCGATCGTCTTAGGGCCTTCACTTTGATACGGGTTGGCCAGGCAGTAAGTAGTGGTCTCGTACAGCTCCAGTTCCCGGCACGCTTTATGCACCCAATCCAGAGCCTCCGAGGCTTGGCCCTTGTACTCCAACACAATGGAGCCATAAACCATCAAGGGCAGCAAACGATAGTCGGGAGACCCCTCCGGCACAATAACTATATTCGCGATCCCGGCCCGCGCTGCGTAAGCCGCCGATGATAAAGCAGCGCTACCATCGGAATAGAGCATGGACGTCTTTAGGCCGAATTCCACCGCCTTCGTCATGGCAATAGAGAGCGCCCGGTCTTTATGCGATCCGGTGGGATTGACCGTCTCGTTCTTTAGGAATAGACGAGTCCCCTGGCCGGCCCGCGCCCGTATCAGTGGAGTGCCGCCTTCGCTCAAAGTCACAATCTTCGACGTGTCGTTTACCGGCAGCAGGCGGGCATATTTCCACATTGAAGAGACCGCCTCGACATTGTCCACCGCACCGTCCAGATAAGTGAAACGAAGAAGGCCTCCGCAACGTGGGCATGTGGAGCAGTAGGTACTATCATCGACCGAAGATTTGCAATGGCCGCAGGTAATGTTAAAAGTTTGCCCGATCGCGATCACCTAGACTTGATTGTAATCGCTCTAGACGCATGAACACTCGAAGAACCTTCCTTGCCGCCTGTCTTTCCACTCTGGCGCGAGTTCGCGCGCAGCAAGCCGATAGCGAACCCTGGACGATTTACATCACCAACGATTCCTGCTCGGACTACACCTGGAACAACACTGAACCAGACACTCTGCGCGCCTATGCTGAGATCATCCGCGCTCATCTTGATGAAATGATCAAAAGCGACCAAGAGCAGCCGGAGAATCAGGAACGCTACAACCTTTCGATTACCGGCGAAGCACTCTCCTTCTTTAATCTCTATCCCGACCGCAAGGATGAGTTCATTCGCCGCGTGAACGAGGGGCGCATTTCCATGAGTCCTTTCTTGAATAACAGCCTACTGGCGTTTCAAAGCACCGAGAGTGCCCTACGCAACTTCTATCCCGCCGCGAGAATGCAACGCGAATGGGGAGTGCCTTTGGAAGTGGCCGAGCACATCGAGTGTCCTTCCCTGCCCTGGGGGATGGCCTCGCTGCTAGCCGGCTGCGGCGTGCGTTGGTTGTCTGTCCCTTTTCTCGATTATGATTCCACCTTCAAAGGCCTCGATGTGCCGCCGCTTTCCGTTTGGGAGGGACCGGATGGAACATCAGTCCGGCTGATACTGGATAAGTTCGCCTCCGAGGCGGGAGAGTACTCGCAGGGCGCCCACCTTCTCAACGATCCTTCCGAGATTGAGACATGGCTCACTCACTATGAAGCTCTCGGCGGCGATTATCCGTTGCGCATTACACTGGCCAGCGGCACGCATAATGACTTGTATCTCAAGAGTACCCGCCAGGTGGGTCCCTTTCACCAAACTCTGCGTTCCTGGAACGCCGCCGGCCATCGCGTCAAACTCGTCAACGCCACTCTTCCACAGTTTTGTGCGGCCGTTGATGCCGAGCAGGGAAAGCGGCCGTTTTTGAAACGCGTGCGCGGCTGCTTCGGTCACTCCTGGGATCTTTGGCCGCTCACGACCGCTAAATACGCCTCCGGATTGCGCGTAGAGGGAGCGCGTTTTCTGGATTTAGAAGCGTTCGCCACGGCATCCTCTTTGCTAAACAATGCCGTGTTGCAGGCTGTCCGCCCGGCGATCCACAAGGCCGAATGGAACCTCACGATGCTGGCGGATCATGCCTGGAACGGCGCCGGTGAGGCGAATCGCCGGGAGAATGCTGCCATCCGCCGTGACTGGCTGGCCGACCTGGAACGAGCGAATGATTCCATTTCCCCGGCGGTCTGGCGAACTCTTGAATTGAAGCGTCAAGCCGGCAGTGTCACCGTTTTCAATCCCGTTTCGTTCGAGCGAACTGGACTGTTACGCCTCGAAGGTAGAACTGAAGGGCAGAGCTTGCAGCAAGCGTCGCATCTCTTGCCACTGCAAACCGTCGAAGAAGACTCCGTAGACGTAACGTACGGCGCCTTGAGCGAACAAGACGGGTTCGGGCTGAGTACTTTCTTCGTGGTGAAAGGTGTGGATAGATCCGCGGAGTCTCTCCGGGGTTCAGATAACGAGCTTGAAGGACCTTTTTATAAGTTGCACGTCGATCCACTAACCGGTGGAGTCTCGAGCTTAATACACAAGCCCTCCGGCAAGGAACTCTTGGTTCGGTCCAGTGGCCGGACGATTGCGCAAACTGTTTACCATGATGCCCAGGAGCATCCGTTTCGCGACCTAACCATGAAATTAATCACCGCCGGACCTGTGTTGGCGCGTCTGCGAATCGCCGGGTCTACTGCCGACATACGCCATGTGCTCTTTGTAACGATCTATGCCAATCTCGACCGTGTTGATTTTGATTTTCGCATCGACAAGCCTGTATCAACTCGCGAGCAGCGGCTGTGTCACGTGTTTCCGATCGTTTCTGCCGACGCCGTTCTACGCGCGGAGACGACCGGAGCTGTCGTTCGTCCCTTTGCTCAGCCACAAGGCGACCTTCTCCCTGGCGCCGATACCAAGCGTCTCGCCGTTCAGGGATTTGTGGACGCCTCAGAGCCCAATGGCTTCGGCATTACCGTCGTTCCAATAGAAGCTTTCGCTCTGCGGCTGGATCTCGACCCACTCAGCTTCGAAGCGCTGGGGAACGATCAGAACTATCAGGAATCGACGCGCGATCAAAACGGGGAGACCGAATTCCGCGTCCGATATTCATTGCAGGCTCACGCTAGAGGTTGGCACGGCGAGTCTGTCGCTGGCTTCAGTCGCAGCGTCACGTCTCCATTACTCGGCGCTTGGGGGACAGTTGCGCCGCATCTAAGTGAGATAGGTGTTATGGGAGTTCCCAAGGTTGAACCTGGCCGCGCAATTGCCATGGCCTTCAAACCCGCCGACGATCCACAAGCCGGCGGCCACATTCTTCGGCTCTGGGAACGCGCGGGTCAGTCCGGACCTTTGAAGATCGCGGTTCCGGGATATCGGAATGCAATCCAAACCGACCTGCTCGAACGAAATCAATCAACTCTCGTAATTTCAGCTGGCCAGATTGAGGTGCCTCTGGCGGCTAACGGCTTTGCTTCAATCCGACTGCTTCGCGACTGATGTGCGGGATGCGCAGCCTAAACGCTGATCGACGCCTTCGCCAGCACTCCGCCATCGCATACCAACTCGGAGCCGGTGGTGTATTGCGATTCATCGGAAAGCAGCCAAACCACTGCCTTGGCCACGTCCGATGGCTGCGCCAAACGCCCGAGAGGAATCTCGCGATTCAATTGCCCGCGCATTGCCTCCATCTCTCCCGGCGCCACATTATTCCACATCATCCCGGTTTCCGTCGCCCCAGGCACCACGGCGTTTACCCGAATACCATGGCGCGCATAGTCCACGGCCATGCAGCGCACCAGTGCCGAAATACCCGCCTTGCTCGCACTATAGGCACCCATCCCGCCAACCGGTAGAGCTACTGAGCCGCAAGGAGAAGAAGTACAGACAATCGAACCGCCATCTCCTGATTCCATGATCTGCCGCAGGCCGTACTTGCACGTGAGAAAGACGCCCGTCAAATTAACCCCGATCACCCGCTCCCAGGTTGCTATTGGCAACTCGTGGATCATGCCAGCCTCGTCGACGCCGGCATTGGCAAAAACGCCCCAGGCCGGTCCGAACCTTAGCGCAGACTTCTCAAGGGCCGCCACCATCTCGTTTTCCTGGGTGACATCGCACGCTATCCCCAATGCATCCGCGCCAAGTTCCCGGCAGGCATACGCGACCTCATCCACCCTGTCGCCATTCTTATCCAGCAGTGTTAGACGATCTCCTCTTTTCGCGCATGCCAATGCCGCGGCGTGCCCAATACCGCTACCCGCACCTGTGATCACAATGGTCCGCATAAGGTTCAAAGAACCACTCTGGCACAAGTGCTTACGAGGGCCTTGGCTGTCGTACAGTCAGTCGAAAGCTTACATGGACCGTGGCGTTCACATCCTTCGGCACGCCCCCGCAACTCGCTGGCCTGAAGCGTATGTGCTCTGCCGCCTCGGCAGCAGCCTCGTCCAAGCCATGTCCGAGACCGTGAACGATGCGCACAAAGCGCATGCCGCCGCTCGCCAGGAACACAACGTTGAGCAGGACTTCACCCTCTAAATGCAATTCTTCGGCTTCGAGAGTGTACGCGGGCTTTGGTTTGAAAAGAATTTCCACGGGCGTGGCGCGGCATGGCGGTAAAGGTAAGACTGCTGGCGACGGAATGCCGCCGCTCCCATCGCCTTGCGCACCCCGCGAGCCGGCGCTACCCAGCATGGCAGCTGCCTGGAAAGTTGGTGGAAGTGGCAGTTGAGTTTCTAAGACAGGGGCCGTCAACGATGGCATAACAGTTCGCGGCGGCGTCGCGGCTGCCCTCACGGGTATAACGTTTATTTTGCGCCTGGCCGTGCCCACGTTTCCACCGAGGGGAGCGCGCAACCGCGGGAGCCGGATAATCGCTGGCTTCGATATCGGGTCGAGGAGCACTATATGTTGAGTCGGCCGGGTAATACGCCGCGTCACTGCAACGCTCATGCCGTAGAGAGATAGAATTAGAAGGGCATGAGCGGCCACGCTGAAAACGTAGTTTTGACGAAACCGCACATAGCTATAGTTGGGGCGAATGGCCGAAAATCTCAAAATGCATCGCCGGCCACAACGGTACGAGGCCAAAAGTTAATGCGCGATATTTCACGAAGAGGACTTGTTAAGGCAGGCGGGTTGGCGGCAACAGTGATTACGGGCCGGCGATTGTCGGGCCGCACGCAACACGCAGCGGAAGAGCCGGGAAGGGCTCCGCTCGCGGAGTTCGGTTATGGAGATGTCTCCCTGGCCAGCGATCTTCACGAAGCGCAGTTGCGTGACAGCCTTTCGGTGCTAATGGCTTTGAGCGAAGACAGTCTGCTGAAACCCTTGCGGCAGCTCTCCGGCATGCCCGCGCCCGGCGACGATTTGGGCGGCTGGTACAGCTACAATCCCGCGTACGACTACCGCAAAAATTTCGATTATGGATTCGCTCCCGGGTGCTGCTTTGGGCAGTGGGTGTCGGCTTTGGCGCGCACTTACGCGATTACGGGCGACGACGCAGTGCGCGAAAAGGTGCTGCGGCTGAACCGGCTGTATGCCAAAACCATCACGGCGGATTTTTACCGAAACAATCGCTTTCCGGCCTATTGCTACGACAAAATCCTATTGGGGTTACTCGATTCGCACAGCTATGTGCAAGACCCTCTGGCGCTTGCGATTCTCGAGCAGACGACGAATACCGCTCTGCCGGAGCTGCCGGGGCACGCAGTAGAACACGATGCCCGCTGGCGGATGGATAAAGACAAAGACGACGCTTCGTGGACCTGGGACGAGTCGTACACAATGCCCGAGAATCTGTTCCTGGCACACCAGCGCGACGCCGGGCGGCGTTACTACGACCTCGGATTGCAGTATCTCGATGACAAGCCCTGGTTCGATCCACTCGCGCGCAACGAGAACGTGCTGAATGGGCGGCATGCCTATAGCCATGTGAATTCGCTCAGTTCGGCCATGATGGCTTACCTTGTGGCGGGGAGCGAGAAACATCTGCGCGCGGCGCAAAATGCCTTTGCCATGATCGAAGAGCAGAGTTATGCCACAGGCGGATGGGGCCCGGATGAGACATTGCGCGCACCTGGCAGCGACGATGTCTACGCCAGCCTAACCAATACCCACCACAGCTTTGAGACGCCTTGCGGCGCGTACGCTCACTTCAAGCTGACGCGCTATTTGCTGCGCGTGACGCGCGATGCCCGCTACGGCGACAGCATGGAACGCATGATGTACAACACCGTGCTCGGCGCGAAGCCGCTGCAGGAAAATGGCGAGAACTTCTATTACGCCGATTACAACTTTGACGCGAAGCGCGTATACAAGCAGGCGCGCTGGGCCTGTTGCTCTGGCACGCTGCCGCAAGTGGCTGCGGATTACCGCATCAATACTTATTTGCGTGGACCGCGGTCGGTGTTCGTGGTTCTCTACATCCCTTCAACGCTGCGCTGGACGGAGAACGGCGCATCGCTTTCGCTGACGCAGCAGGGTGAGTATCCATTCGAAGATCGTGTCACCTTCGCGCTGGCAACGTCCAAACCCACGACACTCACACTCCACTTCCGCATTCCGGCCTGGGCCGAGGGGGCGTCTATTTTCGTGAATGGGACGCGGCAGAACGGACTCGCCAGGGCGGAAGAATTTGCCGCCATCCAGCGCGAATGGAAAAATGGAGATCGCGTGGAACTCGCGCTTCCTATGAAGATGAGGTTAGAGCCCATTGACGCTAGGCACAAGGAAACGGTGGCGCTCTTGCGCGGACCGATCGTCCTGATGGCGGTGAAGCCGGCGCAAGATGCTGCTCTGCCTCGGGTCACACGGCAACAACTGCTGGCAGCAACACGTATTAGCGGACGCCAATGGCAGGTGAGTTCGTCAAACGGCACGGTTAGCATGCTGCCGTTCACGTCTCTAGGTGAGCTGCCCTACACGACCTATTTAAAAGTCAGTTAGGGAACGCGGTCGGAGTAGCTGCTGCCCGTGTACATCCGAGTGACCTTGCCGTTCTGCTCGCTGAAACGGACAATTTCGCCGACGGGTGCGCCGCCCGTGAGCGCTTCCAAGCGGAACTGACCGTGGCCGATGGGTTCAAGGCGGCTGGGGTGTTCAGGAAATGGACCGGAAGGGTCGATCACAACGAGGCGCTCGTTCAGTTCGATCACTTCCACTTCACCGCCGATCCGGCTGCGGTACTTTCCAGCGAAACGCGTCCACGAAGGATCCCAGGTCATCATCGGCGGGGCGGCGTGAGTCGCTTTAGCAACGGCCTCGCCTACTGACTGCATGAGGTGCAGGGCGAGATCGCGCGGATTGGAGTCGTCGGCGTTCGTCAAAACGATCACACCGACTTTGGGCTCCATTTGCATTAGGGTTTGAGTCTTGTAGCCGAAGTAAGAACCGCCGTGGCCCACGTAGATCTTGTCGCCATCGCGGCTGACGGCGAAGCCAATGGCATTGCCGCTTTTCCAGTCGTTTTCGAGCACGCGCACGCGATGCATAAGGCGTAACGCGCCGGGGGTCAGGACTTGTGTGCCGCCCACCTTGCCTTGACTGAACTGGAACGAGACGAACTTGGCCATGTCTTCGACATTCGACGTAATGCCGGTGGCCGCAGCCATGGCGCGCGCGTCGACAAACGGCATTTTGGCGCGGCTGCCGTCGGGCATGCGTTCTCCATAGCCGGTGGCGAGACCGTCCACCGGTTTGTCAACGCTCGATGAAGTCATGCCAAGCGGATTAAAAATGTGCTCCTGGATGTAACCTGCCCAGGATTCGCCGGAGATTTTTTCGACGATCATGCCGGCGATGGTAAATCCGAGATTAGAGTATTTCCAGCGGATCTCGGGAGAGAAGGCTGCCTGATGGCTTTTGACGAACGCCTGCACGGCTTGCTCGTCGGGAAAACTTAACTCGGACCAGTGCGGACCGGCCTCGCGCGGCAGTCCGGCGCTGTGAGTCAGCAACTCTTCGATAGTAATGGCTGGGTCGTCCGGATGGGCGGGATGAATTTGGAACCAAGGGAGATAGCTGGCTACTGTGTCGTCGAGGTGGATTTTTCCGGCGTCGCGCAACTGCATCACAGCGGTTGCGGTGAAGAGTTTGCTATGCGAGGCCATGCGAAATTTGGTGTCCGGCGTCATGGGAATCCTGGCATCGACATCCGCGTAGCCGAATCCCTGTGCCCAGATAAGTTCTTGATCGTAGACGACGCCGACAGCTACCCCGGGTAAGTTGCGGTAGGCGAGTTGGCCGTTGATCCAGCTGGTGAACAGGCGCTCGGCTCCTTTGACTTCGGGATCGCTGTTAACAGCGGCGCGAGAGTGAAGCGGCAGCACAAGAATAGCGAGAACAGCTAACGTGGGACGCAGATTGAGACACATAGATTCGATCAGGTTAGCAGGAACAGGCCGAGCACCTCACGTGAAGTGGTCACTTCGGCGTCACGTGGATCAGGGCACCGGGATTTTCGTCTTCGAGCATCCACAGTGAGCCGTCCGGGCCTTCTTCCACATCGCGGATGCGGTGGCCCACATCCCAACGCTCGGCGGGTTTCGCGCCGCCATGCCCGTCAAAGATAATGCGATTGAGCGACTTGCTCGCCAAGCCGCTGATGAAGCCGTTACCGTTCCATTGCGGGAAGGTTTGGCGGCCGCTATAGAACATGAGATTGCCCGGCGCGATCACCGGCACCCAGTAGATAACGGGCTTCGTCAAATCGGGCCGCGTGTCGGGATTCGGAATCGGCACGCCGTTATAGTTTTTGCCGTAGGAGACCAGCGGCCAACCATAGTTTTTGCCTGGCTCGATCAGGTTCAGTTCGTCGCCACCGCGCGGGCCATGCTCCACCTCCCACAACTCACCGCTGGGCGAAAAAGCAAGGCCATAGGGGGTACGTACGCCGCTGGCCCATGTTTCAGCGGGCGTCAGGTTCAGGCCCGGGAAGGTATAAGTGCTTACCACCTTCGCGGTCTTGGCGGCTTCGGTGTCACTGGGTGGGTCAATCAGCGGAATGGTGGCTGCGCCGGTCTTGCCGAAATTCGGATTGCCCGGCGCCGGTTTGCCGTCCAGCGTCAGGCGCAGGATCTTGCCCTCGGGCTGATCGGCGTCCTGCGCGGGAGTAAAGCGCTGGCGGTCGCCAACTGTCAGGAATAGATATTGGCCGTCGGGCGAGAAAGCAATCTGCGCGCCTTCCTGGCCGCCTTTGCCCCTGGGCAGTTGACGCCACAAGACAGTCAAGTCGCCCAATCGAGCCGAGTGGGCGTAAAGATGCAGCCTAGCGCGCGCCAGCGCCAGGCCCCCGCCATAGTCCCCCGGCTCCGCATAGGTGAGATAGATGCTCTGGTCGGTGGCGAAATGGGGCGAAACGAACACGCCCAGCATACCGTTTTGGCCTTCCCAATACACTGGCGGCGTGCCGGCCACCGCGATCTTCTCTCCCTGCTGCGACACCAGCCACACGGGTCCGACTTTTTCGGTGATCAGCATGCGGCCATCGGGCAGGAAGGCCAGCCGCCAAGGCAATTCAAAGGTGGCGACTGTCGTCATGTTGAATGGCAGACTGGCTTCGGGCTTTTGCTCGCCGGCATTGACTTGGGCCCAGACCGCCACACACGACAAGCTAAGAATCAACGCCGTTTTCACCAAGTTCATTGTCCTTTTCTCCGCACTTTTTGAGCGCTTCGGCCGCAATCGGTCCGTGCGCCGTTTGTCGCCTCGATATTAGCATTGGGATTGCCCACCCAACGCCTGTGAAAGAACAAGAACACCGGTTTCGTGGGCTAGCTACTTTCCGGCGCAAAATTCTGGGGCAAAGTTCCTTTTCCTGAGTGCGGGATAGCCAGGCAGCGTGCGTAAGCGACG
>Ga0302319_10000900_pt1 | contig 66814 bp, 63 predicted proteins | sample Bog_T0_2_FD_203319 | JGI IMG/M metagenome (GOLD analysis project Ga0302319, IMG submission 203319) | Peat permafrost microbial communities from Stordalen Mire near Abisko, Sweden - Bog_T0_2 | ecosystem: Environmental > Terrestrial > Soil > Wetlands > Peat | place: Sweden: Abisko, Stordalen Mire...
TCGTTCCAACGCCATCTCCCGAAACGCCAACGGACGCCAACCCTCGCCCTTCTTCGCCATTTGCAGTTCTCCATTCGCTGCAAATGCGCTCATTTTAAGCTGTCTCACTTTTGGGGGTCAGTCCAGTTTACCGTATGGTAACGGGGGCTTCGAGATTAAGTCGTTTATTAATAAATACTTACTTACGCTTCTACTGCGGTACAGGCCCAGTATGCGGGCAGGGGGGGTGGGTTCCCGGCGGGTACGGCCGGTCAGATACCTGACATTTTGGAACGGGGCGCAGGCGACAGACGGAGGCGGACATGAGAATCCCCATTTCCATTGTGCGCTTCCAGTAGGTAATCCCACGCAATGGCGAGGGACCTGGAGAGCCAGCATGCCCTCCTGGAAGAAGGCTGCAGCGCGAAGTCTACGAAACTCACCAAGTCCCCGTCCCTTCAGCCCCTTCGCCTTGCGCGCTTGATGTAGCATTACCGCGGGTGCGTACCGATCACCACGAACCCTGTCACAGGACGCCAGCCCCACGGCAGGTGGCGCAAGTGGCTCAAGGAATTCAAATGCAAATCCCCGACCACGTCTTCCTCGTCACTGGCGCCGCATCCGGCCTCGGCGCCGCCGTCGCCCGCCTCATCGTCCAGGAAGGCGGCTCCGCCCTCATCGCCGACCTCAACCGCGAAGCCGGCGAAGCCCTAGCCCATGTTCTGGGCCGCGCTGCCCGCTTCGTCCCGACCGACGTGACCAGCGAGTCCGACGCCAAGGCCGCCATCGGGCAGGCCCTCGACGCCTTCGGTCATCTCCATGCCCTGGTCAACTGCGCCGGCATCGCCCCGGGCGAAAAGCTTCTCGGCCGCGACGCCCCCCATCGCCTCGAGACATTCGTCCGCGCCATCAACATCAATCTCATTGGAACGTTCAACATGATCCGCCTGGCCGCTGAAGCCATCGCCAGAGAAGACCCCGGACCCGATGGCGAGCGCGGCGTCATCGTGAACACCGCCTCCATCGCCGCCTTCGACGGTCAAATCGGCCAGGCCGCTTACGCCGCCTCCAAAGGCGGAGTGGTCTCTCTCACCCTGCCCCTCGCCCGCGAACTGGCCCGCCATGGCATCCGGGTAGTCACCATAGCGCCCGGCATCTTTGAAACCCCCATGGTCGCCGGCTTTCCTCAGCCCGTACAGGACGCCCTGGCCCAAACCGTCCCCTTCCCCTCGCGCCTCGGCCGCCCCGCGGAGTTCGCCGCCCTGGTCAAGCACATCTGCGAGAACGTCATGCTCAACGGCGAAGTCATCCGCCTCGATGGGGCCATCCGCATGCCCCCGCGTTAGAATCTACTTGGCAACCCCACCGCCCGCTACTGTATCAATCTTGGGTGCCCGGAATCCGAACCCGGGGACCTGAAGGGCAGTGAGCCTGCAAAAGGGCCGTTCACCGAAACCTGGAGAATCCAACAAACCGAATGCCGACCTCCGACCCCATCGTCATCACCGGCTTCGCCCGCACCCCTATCGGTGGCTTCCAGGGCGACCTCAAGGATATATCCGCTCCCGAGCTCGGCTCCGCTGCCATTCGCGCGAGCCTTGAGCGCGCCGCAGCTTCCCCCGACGCCGTCGACGAAGTCCTCTTTGGTTGCGTCCTGCCCGCCGGCCTCGGCCAGGCCCCCGCTCGACAGGCCGCCCTCGGGGCCGGCCTCCGCCCCTCTTGCGGGGCCACCACCATCAACAAGGTCTGCGGCTCCGGCATGAAGGCCGTTATGCTGGCCCACGATCTCCTCCTTGCCGGCAGCGCTCAAATCGTCGTGGCCGGCGGGATGGAGAGCATGAGCAACGCTCCCTACCTGCTCGATCGCGCCCGTGCCGGCTATCGCCTCGGCCATCAACGCGCTCTCGATCACATTTTTGTCGATGGCCTCGAAGACGCTTACGATAAAGGCCGCCTGATGGGAACCTTTGCCGAAAGCTGCGCCCAGAGCTACGCCTTCACCCGCGAGGCACAGGACAACTTCGCCATCGCCTCGCTCACCCGCGCCCAGCGGGCCATCGCCGACGGCACATTTGCCGCCGAAATCGTCCCCGTCCTCGCCAGGTCCGCCAAAGCCGAACGCGAAATCTCCAACGACGAGCAGCCCCTCAAAGCCCGGCTGGAAAAAATTCCCACCCTCAGGCCCGCCTTCCGGGCCGACGGCACCGTCACCGCCGCCAACTCCAGTTCCATCTCCGACGGCGCAGCCGCACTTGTCCTCATGCGCCGCTCCCACGCCGAACGGCTCGGCCTCCAACCCCTCGCGGCCATCGTCGCCCACGCCTCTTACGCCAACACGCCTTCGCTCTTCACTACCGCCCCGATCGGCGCCATCCGGGCCCTCGCCGAGCGCACCGGCTGGTCTCTCGCCGATGTCGACCTTTTCGAAATCAACGAAGCCTTCGCCGTAGTTGTCATGGCCGCCCTGCGCGACCTCGAACTTCCCCCCGAAAAGGTTAACGTCCACGGCGGAGCCTGCGCCCTCGGGCATCCCATCGGCGCATCCGGCGCCCGGATCATCGTCACCCTCCTCGCCGCTCTCCAGAAATACTCCCTGCACCGCGGAGTCGCTTCCCTCTGCATCGGGGGCGGCGAAGCCACAGCAATCGCCATCGAACGCGCCTAGCCAAGTTTGACCGTTTGCTCCGCCCCGGGGAACCCGAAAGGAAGTTGACGTGGCGTTACAGAATTACTTCGAATCCTTCTTCGCCGGAATGTTCCTCGCGAATTTCGTGCCTCACTTCGTCAATGGCATCTCGGGAGACCCCTTCCCAACCCCTTTTTCCAGCCCTCCCGGGAAAGGACTGTCCTCCCCGCTTGTGAACGTGCTCTGGGGGCTCTTGAATCTCGTCGTTGCCTGCGTCCTTCTTCGCCTTGGGAGAGTGTTCGCCGGTGGCAACCTGACCCTCGCCATCTTCTTCGCGGGTGTGGTTCTGATCAGCATCCTGTCAAGCGTCAACTTCGCGAAGAAATTACGCAGTTAAGCCGGCATTTGCAGCCGATCGCGCGAGCTGAAGCAGAAACACCAATGCCCGTTTCCCTGCCCGATCCAGTCGCTGCGCTCCTTGTCATCGATCTTCAGAAAGGCGTCGTGGGCCTCCAAACCGCGCGCTCGGTCGCAGACCTTTTCAGCCGCTCCACCTCGGCTCGCCCAACAGAGTTCCAGGGGCGCCCATCGCTTTATGTCCGGCTGTAGAACCCATCCTGAATCCTCCCGACCCTCACCGCATCCAAACGCGCATGGAATATCGCCTTCTGGGAGCCTCGGGCCTCAAGGTTTCATCGCTCAGCTTTGGCACCGCGACCTTTGGCGGCGGCAACGAGTTTTTCAAGGCGTGGGGAAATACCGATGTGCAGGGAGCGCGCCGCCTGCTAGGGCTCTGCTTCGACGCCGGAGTCAACCTCTTCGACACCGCCGACGGCTACTCCGACGGCAAGGCGGAAGAGGTGCTGGGCCAGGCCCTGGAGGGCAAGCGCGACCAGGCGCTCATCTCCACCAAGGCCTATTACCCCACAGGTGACGGCCCCAACGATTGCGGCTCCTCGCGCTATCACCTGCGCCGGGCCCTTGAGGACAGCCTCCGCCGCCTGGGCACCGACTACATCGACATTTACCATCTACACGGCTTCGACCCCGTTACCCCCATCGAAGAAGTCCAGGACACCCTGAACGGGTTTGTCCGCGAGGGCAAGGTGCGCTATATCGCCTGCTCCAACTTCTCCGGATGGCATCTTATGAAGTCGCTGGACGTCGCGGACCGTCATGGATGGACAAGGTTTGTCGCCCACCAGGTTTACTATTCGCTCGTCGGTCGCGAATACGAGTGGGAACTGATGCCGCTCGGCGTGGATCAGAAGGTCGGCGCCCTGGTCTGGAGCCCGCTCGGCTGGGGCCGTCTGACCGGAAAGATCCGCCGCGGGCAGACGCTGCCGGAGACCAGCCGTCTCCACACGACCGCCGGGGCCGGCCCGCAGGTCGACGACCAGTACCTCTACGAAGTCATCGACGCGCTCGACTGGGTAGCCGCCCAGACGGGCAAATCGATTCCGCAGATCGCCCTGAACTGGCTGCTGCAGCGGCCCACCGTCTCGTCCGTCATTATGGGAGCCCGCGACGAAGAGCAGTTGCGACAGAACCTGGGCGCCACAGGCTGGAGCCTGACCCAGGAACAGGTAAAGAAGCTCGATGAAGCCAGCGCGGTCCAGCCCATCTATCCCTATTGGCATCAGCGTGCAAGTAACCAGCGCGGAGAGGAAGGCATGGCCCTGCTGGCACCCGCCGGAGCCTAGAAGTCTGGTTGGCAATGGCTGCGAGGCATCATCTCGGCCAGCCTCTGTGCCCACGCCGGTGAACAACATACCGCCCGACCAGCCAACCCGCCGCCCCGCCCACAAGGACATCGGAGGGGAAGTGCTGTTGTCCCAGCACGCGGGTCAGACTCACGCTCGTCGCCGCAGAGTAGGCGAAGATCTCGGCCCACCGGGAAGGATATTCCCCTGCGATCGCCGAAGCGGTGGCCCACGCCAAGACGCTGTGCGATGAAGGAAAGGACGAATCGACCCCGGCGCTCGACTGGAAGAAACGGCCCCGTTGATTGTCCACCGCAGGCCGCTCGCGCCAGGCGATCAGCTTGATTCCCTGCTCCACAACCAGCCCATCCAGCAGCGCCTCCGCGCTCACGAGGCCCGACTCCCGCGCATGATCGTTCTCGCCAAAATGCCCGTACCCATAAAGAGCCACGGGGGCCGCAATGAATCCCCCGATCAGCACATTCGAGGCATTTGTGCTGGCATTGTTGAAGTTGGCATCATGGGTCACTAATTGCGACATGGCGCGATGATCGGTGGCGATAGCCGCGCCGGTAGCCAGAGCGAATGGCGCGAGCCACTTCAGGTCATGCGCCCGCAGACGCGCCGGGCTACTCCAGATCGCTGCCTGGTCGAGAAACACATTGCGGGGCACGTCTCGGATATTCACGCCTTCGCGGGACTGGACCCGGGGTTGCGGCGCCTCGGGCAGCGTGTCGCGATTCTGTTGCGCGTGAAGGCGGCAACCGGGAAACGGAATTGCCGTCAAAAAGATAAGCGATCTGAACAGACTCCGACTAAGGCTCGACACCTTTTAGTAGATGCTAAAAAGTGAAGCGAACAGGCTCGAATGACCAAAACGTCACCTGCCGGTCACTTGTCCGACTCGGCAAGGTAGATCTCCACGTAGTCCAGGTAGTTCTGTGCATACTCGAGAATCAAGGCCCGGTCCTTGTCGGTCAGATCGCGCCGCAACTTCGCTGGAACGCCGGCCCAGAGAGTGCGTGGCGGCACTACCGTATGCTCAGGGACCACCGACCCCGCGGCAATGATGCACCCCTCGCCGATATTTGAGTTGTTCAGCACCCGGGCGCCCATTCCGATCACCACCGTGTCTCCGACGATGCAACCGTGCACGGTGGCATTATGACCGATGGTCACCGAGTCGCCGACAATCACCGGGTAGAGGTTTCGCTGGCCGTGCAGCACCGCGCAGTCCTGGACGTTCGAGCAGGAGCCGACCCGGATGGAGTTCACGTCGCCGCGGACCACCGCGTTCATCCATACCGAAGAACGCTCGCCGAAAACCACGTCGCCTAGAATCTGCGCCGATGTGTCGATATAGCAACTGGAAGGGATCTGGGGCAGCTTGCCCTGGTAGCTGCGGATCATGGCACCTCTCACCAACAAAGTCTACCTTTGCCGGCCAAGCCAGGTCGAACTGCGTCCCCGAACTACCTGCCGGAACGTGAATTTACGCCATTGCTGAAAAATCGGAGCATTTTGGAACCAAATCGCAATGGAATCACCCATCGCCGAGGCAAGGTTATTGGCTGCGGGCGAGAACTCAAGTATGATAGGGGCAGCCTTTAAGGCAGGTTCGGAGGTGGGATTCTTTGGCAGAGGTTCGCGTGCAAGAGGGCGAGCCGCTCGAGAATGCGCTTCGCCGGTTCAAGCGCAAGGTACAGCAGGAAGACATTATCAAGGAAGTAAAACGTCACTCCTATTACCTTAAGCCCGGTGAAAAGCGCCGCGTCAAAGCAGCACTGGCGCGCAAGCGGAATCGCAAGAAGGCCCGTAAAGAGCAGGACTAAGTTAACTCTCAACCCGTAACGAAACGCACCGCCCCAAGCGGCTTCCGGTTCAGGATGAACGGAAGCCGCTTCAAAAAACCACTATCAAACGGATGTCGACTCTGAACGGTGTTACGCTTGGCTTTGATCGTTTTCGCAGCCCGCCGACGATTGTGTAAACTGTAGCTCCCTGATTATCGGGGAGATTTCTTAACAAACCGCTTCTTTGAAAGGCGGTCCGGGCCCTTGTTATGACAGACGAACGGAAACAGGGAACCGGGACCGGCACGATTTTGAACATCAGAGGCCGATTTCGGTGAACCTCCCTGTTTTGGGGAAGCCGGCCAATGGAATTTACTGATCGAGTACTCAAATGCAGCGACTGCGGCGCCGACTTTGTGTTTACCGCCGGCGAGCAGGTTTTCTTCCACGACAAACAATTCAAGAACGATCCCAAGCACTGCAAACAGTGCAAAGCGAAGCGCGCGCGCGGATCGCAGAGGGTGCGTCCTGAAACCAGGACCACTTGTTCGGCGTGCGGGACCGAGACCACGGTTCCCTTCAAGCCCACGCAAGGCAGGCCTGTACTTTGCCGTTCCTGCTTCCAGAAGCTCGGCCCCTCGCAGGCCGCGCCGGCGCCTAGCGTAGCGCAGGGCTGAAAAGCAGGTCTCCGCGGAAATTCGAGGGGAATCCGGCTGACCGCGCCAGGGTTGCAAGTTGCGCCCAGTGACGCTGGCTGTGCAGGAACGTGTGTGCGGCGACCTTTCGCCTGGACACACTCCGAAACTCCGGTGGAACCCAATCCATTTCGAGGATGTAAGGCTGCTCCCACTTCTCAGCGACCCCAGCGAGCAATCCGCGAAAAATTTCCATGGCCTGAAGATGCAGGTCGTAGAGCGCATCCAGCGGACCCGCCGGCGCCTCATCCCGGCCGATCACCGGCAAGGCGGCTAGTCGCTGCGCCCAACGCAGATCCACCGTCCAGATGTGGCGGACGAATTCCTGAACGTTGGAGGCACCGCCGATGCTGCACGGCAGTTCAAGCAGCGCGGGGTTGGCGTCGAGGTGGCTCTTCCAGAAACTTGCGGACTCCTGACTCCAAGCCAGTAACTCTTCCAGGCTGACGCCGGCGACGGTACTCATGGTTTTCCTCTCAGGGCGCGATGTCCTATATCGCGCCGGTAATAAATGCCTTCAAAATGGATCTCCGACATGGCCTGATAAGCGCGCGCCAAGGCTTCTTCCAGCGTACCGGCGGCCGCGGTGACGCCAAGAACCCGCCCGCCCGCGGTGACCAGTTTGCCACCCACCACCGCTGAACCGGCGTGGAACACTTCCACTCCTGGCACCTGGGAGGCGGCGCGCGTACCGCTGATCGGCATTCCGGTCTCATAACTGCCGGGGTAGCCGGCAGAACTGGCCACCACGCAGGCCGAGGCGCCCGGGCTCCAGCGCAAAGCTGTATCAGCCAGCCGGCCATCCACGCACGACTCCAGGACCTCGAGCAGATCGCTTTCCAGGCGCACCAGGATGGCCTGGGTTTCGGGATCGCCGAAGCGCGCATTGAACTCCAGAACCTGCGGTCCGCGCGCGGTCATCATCAATCCGCAATAAAGAACTCCGGCAAAGGGCGTGTCTTCTTCGGCCATTCCGCGCACGGTGGGCTCGGCAATGTGCCGCATGATCCACTCGGTCATCGCGGGGTCGAGAAGATTATCGGCCGTGTAGACACCCATGCCGCCGGTGTTGGGGCCGGTGTCGCCCTCGCCGATCCGCTTATGATCCTGCGCCGGCGCCAGTGGAATCACGTGCTTTCCGTCCGACAGGCAGAGAAAGCTGATCTCATCCCCCTCCAGAAACTCCTCGATCACCACCTGGCGCTCCGGTTCGCCCAGCAACGCGCCGCTGTAGAGGCCTTTGGCAGCCTCAAAGGCCGCGGCACGCGATGGGCAAATGATGACGCCTTTGCCGGCCGCCAGGCCGTCGGCTTTCACCACCATCGGCGGATGAAAGACGCTGATGGCTTGCTCCAGCTCCTGGGCAGTCGCGCAGACGGCGTAATTGCCGGTGGGAATATGGTGGCGCTCGAGAAAGCGCTTGGCGAAGCCTTTGCTGGTTTCCAGCATCGCCGCCGCCTTGGTAGGGCCAAAGACGCGCAGGCCTCGCTCCTGAAGCGCGTCGACGATGCCGAGCGACAGTGGCAGCTCCGGCCCGACGATAGTAAAGCCGGGTTGCTCTCGCTCGGCAAGCCGAACCGTCGCGTCCAGACTCTTGAGATTGACCGGTACACAACGGGCGACCTGCGAGATGCCGCCGTTACCGGGTGCGCAAACGATCTCCGTCACACGTTTGTTCCGCGACACTGCCCAGGCAAGCGCATGTTCGCGGCCTCCCGAACCAAGGATCAAGACTTTCATTTGCGGCACACCTTTCGGCCGGGTTGAATTGAACCCGATAGGTTATGGTCGGCAAAGCGGGTGGGGTAAGTCAACCGTGCCCTGAGAAGGATTGGGAAGCGTCGGTCCCCTATACTGATGCGTGGCGCGTTGAGAGCCGGACAGGCGCACCGATAATCGGGAGACAGATGGTCGAATCTCGCATCAAGCCGCATTATGAACAGGTTGCCGAGCAAGCGCGGCGCGCGGAGCAGACGCGGGCCTACCGGCGCAACCAGGTATTCGGTCTGGTACTGATTGCTTCTTCCATATGCGCCTGGTGGCTGTTTCATACCAATCCGAAGTGGATCTTCCCGCCCGGCTGGTGGCGCCCGTAAAGGCAGGGATCAGGGGTCAGGGATCAGAGACACTCGGTCGAGTGAGTGCGCTCACTGCGCCCACTGAAGAGGGTACGCTGCAGATGACGCTTGCGCCACAAGCCGACCCGCTTGCCGTAATTCTGCTGGGCCCTACCGGCAGCGGCAAGACGTCGCTCTCGTTGGCGCTCGCGGAAGACTTCAACGGCGAAATCGTGAGCTGCGATTCGGTAGCCGTCTATAAAGGCTTGGAACTCGGCACGGCCAAGCCGACGCTGGAGGAGCAGGCGCGCATCCCGCATCACCTCATCGACGTCGCCGCGCCGGATGAGCCGTTTACCGCGGGCGCGTACTCTCGCCTCGCCCGTGCATCGCTCCGAGCGATTGTCGGGCGCAGGCACCTGCCGATCGTTACGGGAGGAACCGGGCTGTATCTGCGGGCGCTGACCGAGGGGCTATTTGCCGCGCCGCCGCGACATGAGTTTCTACGTGCGAGGCTCAGGTCCGCAGCGCAAAAGCACGGAAGTGCGTCATGGCTTCATCGCATCCTGGCGCGTCTCGATCCGGCCTCGGCCGAACGCATTCACTGGAACGACGAGCCCAAGCTGATCCGCGCCATTGAGATCTGTCTTTCCGAACGCACGCCGCTGTCCCGGATCCTCGGCGACGACAAACTCGCACGCGACCCGCTGACCGGTTTCCGCCTGCTCAGGATCGGTCTTAATCCCCCACGCGCCGCGCTCTATGACCGTCTAAACCAGCGCTGTGCCGCTATGTTTGCAGCCGGTCTGGTCGAAGAAACTCGCGGGCTGCTCGATCAATATGGGCAGGTGAAGCCGCTCGACTCACTCGGCTACCGTCAGGCGCTTGGCGTTCTGGCGGGGACGCTAAGCAATGAGGCGGCCATCGCCTCCGCCCAGCAGGGCCATCGCAACTACGCCAAGCGCCAGATGACCTGGTTCCGGCGTGAACCGGAGGTGCATTGGCTGGAGGGATTCGGCGACCAGGCGGAGATAAAGCGCGCGGCCGCGGCCCTGGTTGTCTGCTCCGTACCGACCTGTTCGGCGAAATAGGTGCTCAGAAGCAGTGGCCGGAGGTGGAGGCTCGGCGGCATCCGCCAAGTTAAACTATCCAAGGCAGTGTCGCCCTCTCACGACGCGCGCCGGAACGGAGTTCGCTTGTGGCAGACACAATGTACGACGTAGCTGTGATTGGCGGCGGGCCTGCCGGGTACACGGCGGCGATTCGCGGCGCGGAGCTGGGGCTGAATGTGGCGTTGATCGACGCCGCCCCAAAGCTCGGTGGCACCTGCCTCCACGTGGGATGCATTCCCACCAAGGCCCTGCTGTTCAACGCCGAGATCTGGGATCATTTAAAGCACGCGGCCGAATATGGAATTGCCGGCATCGGCACCCCTCAACTCGACTGGGGCGCGGTGCAGAAGCGCAAAGACGACATCATTGCCAAACACGTCAAAGGCCTCGAATTCCTGATGAAGAAGCACAAAATCGTCGTGATCCCGGGCTACGCGCGCCTGACCGGCCCCGCTCAGGAGGGCGTGCACACACTGGACGTGGACGCAGCCGGCGCGAAGACCCAGGTGAAGGCGAAGAACGTCATTCTGGCCTCCGGGTCGGGCGCCAAAATGCTGCCCGGCCTCACCGCCGACGACCGCATTCTCACCAATATCGAGATTCTTTCCATGGCGCAGCCGCCCAAGTCGCTGGTGATCATTGGAGCCGGCGCAGTGGGCATGGAGTTTGCATCGATCTTCCGCAGTTTCGGCACCGAAATCACGGTCCTCGAGTTTTTACCTCGCGTGGTTCCGCTTGAAGACGAGGAGATTTCCAAGGAGCTGGCGCGAGTCTTCAAGAAGCGCGGCATCGACATCAACACCGGCGCGCGCGTCGAGAAGGTTGAAAAGACCGAGACCGGCGTCAAGGTCTCTTACACCGACTCGAACGGCAAGCCGCAGGTGAAAGAGGCAGAAAAGGTACTGGTCGCCGTAGGCCGGTACGGGCGCACCGAAGACCTGGGCCTCGACAAGACCAAAGTCGAGCTGGAGCGCGGCCTGGTCAAAGTCAACGAGGCGCAGGAGACCGCCGAGCCCGGCGTGTATGCCGTAGGCGACATCGTTTTCGGGCTGCCGCAACTGGCCCACGTGGGCGCCATGTGCGGCATGGTGGCCATGGCCGCGATCGCCGGCCGCAAATACCGCCCGGTACGGCGCGACCGCATCCCCAACTGCACCTACACCGAGCCGCAGATCGGGTCTGCGGGACTTACGGAAGCGCAGGCCAAAGAAAAGGGATTGGAGATCAAGGTGGGCAAGTTTCCTTTCGGCGGTAATTCCAAGGCCTCCATCGTCGGCAGCCACGACGGCTTTGTGAAGATCGTCTCCGACGCCAAATACGGCGAGATTCTCGGCGTCCACATCATCGGCCCGCAAGCCACCGAACTGATCGCCGAATCCATCGCGGTGATGGAACTGGAAGGCACGGTCGATGAGATGATGTACACCATCCACGCCCACCCCACCCTGAGCGAATCCATGCTCGACGCGTATGGCGCGGTCGAGGGGATGGCGATTAACGCGTGAGGCAGTGTCAGCGGGACTATAACGGTTAATGGGAAGCACGGCTATTTTCGTCTTGGTTTTCCAGATTTCAGAATTGAAACTTGGGGCGCACTTCATAATACGTATCCCCGTGAACCAGCACTGGAGATTTTAGAGCGTACAACGAGTGCGATTGGGGGAGAGATGAAACTCGCATGGACAGTCGCTCTACTGGCATTAGCGCCGGCGGTTTACTGTCAATCAGAAGTAGTAGAAGGTCTGACTCTCAAAGAAATCTCGGCTACAGTAGTGCGTTTGACGTGGATGCCTATCTTCCCCGCGAAATGTGGGGAATACATTACATATACCATTTATCGAGGAGACAATGAGAAGTTCAGTCCTTCATTAGATAATCAGGTTGCCGATGGCGTAAAAGCAACAACCTATGTGGTACACGAGCCTCAATCAAACAAACCTCGGGACTGGTATTATCAGGTTACAGCCACACGAAACCAAGGTTACTGTCCTCCGATAGAATTGCGTAGCGGTAGCGTATTAGTTTACCCTCTTGATTTCGGTAAAGCCTACACGGTGAAAATTGGAGAGACATCCAATTCCTGTCCTGCAATTTCTCCTACAATGATAGATTGTTCTGGTATTAAATTTCATGCTGTAATAGCAGGACAAATAGGCCACGAGTTTCTTATTGGATGCATGGATAGTGATTATGATCGCGGAGATTGGACTTGTGTCAATTTATCGCCTGATTCAAGTTATGATATATCGGTTCACAGTAAGGCTGTAACCATACTAAAAGGCGGTTTTTACAAGCAGAGTACGAGCGGCAACAGCATGGGGAGATATATGGGCAGCATTACACCCATTTTCTCTATCCTCTCGACATTGAACTAGCCGGGTGCCCCATCCATAACGCAGTTTTGTCGCGTCATGGGTGAGAAAGCTCGGATCCAACCAGCTTTGCTTCCACCAACCGCAAGACTGCCTTAAGGCCAGTTTTACACGCGGTCCAGCTCGGCGAAAAGCTCCTGTGCGGAGACGCGAATCGGTGTTCCAGGGATGCTCATTTCGCCGCTGCGAATCAGTTCGAGGCCGTTCGCTGTGCCCCGATAAACTACGCGCGCTGTCGGGTCGATCACCCATATGTGCTCAATTCCAAAAGCGAGATACTCAGCAGCCTTGATCGTCGTGCGGCGCAAGGTATCTTCCGGCGACTGAATCTCAATCACCAAAAGCGGCGGGTGGGTGAGAATCGGCTCCCGCTTGAAATCCGACCGGACCACGGCCAAGTCAGGAATCCGAAAGCGGTTCGGGCCGATTTGGATGCGCTGTTCGGAGAAGGCAACAATTCCCCACTCTGCGCGCCGATTCATAAAAATGCTGCCCAGGAACAGCTGCAAGAAGGAATGATCGAGCTCGCCCACATTCCGCTCCTCGATGGCTCCGTCCACGTACTCGCAGTCGGGCTCGTAGGCGGTCGAGAGATATTCCTCGACGCTGATGGGCTTCTCGAAAACGGGCTGAGTGGCCATGGAAACAGTATCCTCCGAATGCGCCAAAATCGCTAGAGTTCAGTCGACTTGCCAGCCACCAGCCCCTGCGCTTTGGCGATGAACTCGTCCAGCGGCATCGACCCCTGATCCCCCTTGCCGCGCGTTCTTACGCTCACCGTCCCGGCGGCTTCTTCCTTGTCGCCGAAGACCAGGATGTAGGGCGTCTTCTGGTTGGCGAGGTCGCGGATTTTGGCGTTCATCTTCTCATTGCGCGCGTCCGTCTCCACGCGGAAGCCCGCTTCCTTCAACTTTTGAGCGACCTTTTCGGCGTAGCCCAGATGCCGCTCGCTGATCGGCACCAGCCCCACCTGCACCGGCGCCAGCCACAGCGGGAACGCTCCCCCATAGTGCTCGATGAGCACGCCGAAGAACCGCTCGACGGAGCCGAACAGCGCGCGGTGCACCATCACCGGCTGGTGCCGCTCGCCGTCTTCGCCCACATATTCCAGCTCGAACCGCGCCGGCAGGTTGAAGTCGAACTGCACGGTCGACAACTGCCACAGCCGCCCCAGCACATCGACCAGCTTCACATCGATCTTGGGGCCGTAAAACGCTGCTTCGCCAGGGATGGTTTTGTAGGGAATGCCCTTGCTCCTGAGCACGTTGTCGAGCGAACGAATGGCCAGGTCCCAGTTCTCGTTTGAACCGGCGTAGTGGGCGCGGTCGTTCGGATCCCAGGTCGAGAGCTCGACCTTGAACTCCGAAAAGCCGAAAGTCCTGAGGACTGCCTCGGCGAAGTCGATGCAGGACGCCACTTCGCTTTCAATCTGCGACGGCATGCAGAAGATGTGCGCATCATCCTGCGTAAAGCCGCGCACGCGCAGCAGCCCATGCATGGTTCCCGAGCGCTCGTACCGATAGACGTTGCCGAGCTCGGCATAGCGCTGGGGCAGGTCGCGATAGCTCTTGGGCGAGTTCTTGTAGATGAGGATGTGGCCCGGGCAGTTCATCGGCTTCAGCCGATACTCGGCGTCATCGAGCTCCATCGGCGTGTACATGTTGCCGGAGTAAAAACCCTCGTGGCCGCTGACCTTCCACAGTTCGCGGCGCATCACATGAGGCGTGTAGACCAGCAGATAGCCGCGGCGCAGGCACTCGTCGCGCATCCAGTCTTCCATCAGCTTGCGGATCATGGCTCCCCGGGGATGCCAGAAGATCAGTCCCGCGCCGGCGAGGTCCTGAATGCTGAAGAGGTCTAACTGCTTGCCCAGCACGCGATGATCGCGCTTGGCGGCCTCTTCAAGGCGGGCAAAGTGGGCGTCGAGATCCTTTTGCGAGAAGAAAGCCGTGCCGTAAATGCGCTGCAACTGCGGATTTTTCTCATCGCCAAGCCAATACGCGCCGGCCAGCGAAAGCACCTTGAAGGCCTTCACGCGCCCCGTCGAGGGCACATGCGGTCCGCGGCAGAAGTCCTGAAAGCTGCCGTTGCGATAGAAGCTGACCTCGGAACCCGGCTCGGTGAACCTGGTTACGAAGTGGGACTTCATGAAGTCGCCGTCGCGTTTGAATTCCGCCAGCGCCTGCTCGCGCGGCTCGTACTCGCGAACAAACTTCTCATCCCGGGCGACAACCTCAGCCATCTTCTTTTCAATGGCCGCCAGGTCTTCGGGCGTAAACGGCTTCTCGCGATAAAAATCGTAGAAGAACCCCGCATCGGTGGCCGGCCCGTGACCGAGCTTGGTGTCGGGAAAAAGCTCGAGAACCGCAGTCGCCATCACATGCGCGGCGGAGTGGCGCACCACCTTGAGCGCCTCCGGGTCATTCTCTTTCACCAGCTCCATCCGCGTGTCGGCGGTGAGCGGGGTCGAGAGATCGACCAGGCGCGGAGCAGCCGAATCTTCCGCGGCGTACATTGCGGCCTCTGCCGATTCATCGCTCCCGGCAGTTTTCGCGGCCGCGCCGCTGAGCGGAGTCAGACGTGCAACCACCGAGGCCGCGGCCAGGCGCGGGGAGATCGAGTTGGCGATTTCGAAAGGCGTGGTGCCTGAAGGCACTTCGCGAATGGCCCCGTCGGGCAGGTGTACAGCAATGGTGTTCATAATAGTCTTGATTCCCTGCTGTTTCAGGCGCGCCAAACCGCGCACCGGTTTTCATCCGTTAACCCATTAGGATATAACGAAGCCTCCCGGAACGATTTCTGCCCCGCCAGGTCAGCCCTCGGCGTATCCCCCTGGCCGATCGAAGAGCTTCTCTTCTTCGACCATCCCAGCGGCTATAACCGCATCCACTCCGCCATGGTGTGGAAGGGCGAGAATCTTGAGTTGTTCGAAAAGGCGCCGGACTGCCGATGAGGTCCTCAGGCCTTGCCTAACCGAGCCGCAGGTGGGATGACTCGTGACCCAAAAGAAAGTCCGGGAGACCGAGAAGGGGATGGACCCTCCGAGACAGTTCGGCTAGTCTGAGTTCATCAACCAATCAAGGGATGAATGGACCGGGGGGGCGTAATCCGGGTTCGCCGGGGAGCGAACTCCGGACTAAGGCGGGCTGGGGCCTAAGTTAAACGGTGGCCCTCGGGCAGCGGCAGGTCAGCGCCTGAAGGCTGCGAATCAGGCTTACCCCTTGATCGGCACCAAGAATGAGACGAGACAACCCGTGCGCCTCCCGGGAGGGAGTCGATGGGGAGAGCATCTTGGCCGCGGACAGTTACCCAGCCCGGGCGAGTACGCACGGGGCGCCCCGAGTTGGATTTCGTCACACTGTCAATGCGATCGGGCGGAAAGAGATTTAGGAAGATGCCCGTTGCCAAATTTGGACGGATGCCGGCTTCTGCGCGCCCATCAACGACAGGCAAATACACCAAAGGCCGGGGGCGACCCCAGCCCTTCGTGTTTTTGTGCTAGATTCTGCCGGAATCCGTCCTGAGGGAGTTTAGAGCGGCTGCACGTCGGCAGCCTGCCATCCCTTGGGGCCTTTCACAACGTTGAATTGCACGGCTTGACCTTCTTGCAGGCTCTTGAAACCACTTGAGTTGATTGCAGAGTAGTGCACGAAGACATCTTCGCCGTTCTGACGCGAGATGAAGCCGAAGCCCTTCGCGTCATTAAACCACTTCACAGTACCTTGTTCCATTTTGATCGTATTTCCTGAATTGAATTGCGCTGGAGGAATCGGAGCGACCACTGGCAGAATCTTGCTTGGTTGGGCGAGTTGCTGCTCACGCCCGGTTCGTTTCTAACGCTGCGGGTAGTGTACCATCCTTGATGAAAAAACAGGCAGAAATTCTTCGCCGTCCTCTCACAGAATGGGATTCCGGCTCTGGAAACGATAGATCGTTATGGTTTTAGCAGGTGGCTGCCGCTTATGTTACTGTGGGAGGTCGCCATGGCTCATGACCCTGTTCCCAACTTGCTTGAGCGCGCCACAGAGGCGCTGGAGGCGGAGTTTGCCCAGCTGCCGGAGTTCTCTGATGCACTCGATCCAGAAGCCATGGAGCGGGTGCTCCATGCCACAGCCCGTCGCCTCGGTGACAATTATCCCTATTTCCATCCCCTTTATGCAGGGCAGATGCTGAAACCGCCCCATCCGGTGGCACGGACGGCCTATGCTCTGGCCATGAAGATCAACCCCAACAACCATGCTCGCGACGGAGGCCGTGCAAGCTCGGAGATGGAGATCGAGGCCGTCCGTGAGATTGCCGGCATGTTTGGCTGGACGGAATTCCTGGGTCACCTGACCTCGAGCGGGACGCTGGCCAACCTCGAGGCACTCTGGATCGCCGGGCAGTTAACGCCGGGGAGGCGCATTGTCGGCTCGGAGCAAGCGCACTACACCCACCGGCGCATCTCCGCGGTTTTGAAAGCTGACTACGCGGACGTCCCCGCTGACAACCGCGGCCGCATGAGCCTGGAGGCTCTCGAAGCTGAGTTGCGCAAGGGCGATGTGGGCACAGTGGTGGCTACATTGGGAACCACGGCAATGGGGGCGGTCGATCCGCTGGACGAGATTCTGGAGCTAAGGGAGAGATACGGCTTCAGGGTTCACGTCGACGGCGCCTACGGCGGTTACTTTGGCCTGATTGCCGACCGGTTGGATGTGCCGGCGAAAAGGGCCTTTGCGCTGGCCGCTGCGGCCGACTCCATCGTCATTGACCCGCATAAGCACGGCCTGCAGCCCTACGGTTGCGGCTGCATACTCTTCCGCGACTCCGCGGTGGGCCGCTTCTACAAGCACGATTCTCCCTATACCTACTTCACATCGAAGGAGTTACATTTAGGCGAAATCAGCCTGGAGTGCTCCCGGGCCGGTGCGGCGGCGGTGGCGCTTTGGGCCACCCAGCAACTGTTGCCCCTGACCCCGGACGGCGCGTTTGCGGACGGGCTCAGGAAAGGGCGGCGCGCGGCCATCGAACTTGACCGGCGCCTGCGCCAGGGCAGGAGGTTCCAAGCGCTCCCCGGCGGAGGTCCTGAGCTCGACATCGTGGTCTGGCGGGCGGCTGCCGAGACCGCCGAGCAGGCCTCGGAAATGGCAGGCAGGATATTTGCCCGGTGCGCCGATCTCGACCTGCACCTGGCTCTTGTACAATTGCCGCAATCCTGGTTCGAGTTTGGGATGGGTGTTCAAAGTGGCACCCAAACGGTTACCTGTCTACGCTCGGTGCTGATGAAGCCCGAACACGAAGCTTGGCTGGACCCGATCTGGGACCGCTTGAACGCAGCCGCCGGGGAAGGTCATTGAAGGCGAGATCGAAGCCGACAAAGGATTGCGGTCAAGAAAGTAAACGTTCTCATTTTGGCGGGCCCGGGGCCTGCAGGCCCGATTTCACCTGGGTTCGAGGATAAACGGGAGTATCGACTCCACGAGAGGGCTGTGAATTCAAATGCATGATCCTGCGAAATTTCGAACGATTCATGAGAGCCGTTTTCATGCCCAGCCGGAGATTTTTGTTGCGCCCGGCCGGGTAAACCTGATCGGCGAGCATACCGATTACGCCGAAGGGTTCGTGATGCCCGCGGCCATCAACTTCGCCACCCTGGCCGGCATCTCGCCGCGCAGCGACGGCAAAATCGTCGTGTATTCAGAGAATTATCAGGAAGAGAGAGAGTTCGAGGCAGCGGCTATCCCTCCCAAGGGAAGCGGCCACTGGAGCGATTATCCCATAGGTGTAGTTTCGATATTGGCCGGGGAAGGCAATGCGATTCCCGCCTTCAGCCTGAGCCTGTGGGGCGATGTGCCGCTGGGATCGGGGCTTTCCAGTTCCGCTTCGGTCGAGGTGGCGACGGCCATCGCCGTCGAGTCGCTGATCGGAACGTCCTACCCGGGACCGCGCCTGGCCCGGCTCTGCCAGCGCGCCGAGAACGAATATGTCGGCGCGAACTGCGGCATCATGGACCAGTTCATCTCCGCCAACGGGAAAGAGAATCATGCATTGCTGCTCGACTGCCGTGACCTGAGCTTCAAACTGGCTCCGATTCCCGACCACGTGGCCCTGGTCATTGCGAATACCATGGTCAAGCATTCCGTTGCGGGGGGCGACTACCCCACGCGTCGGCGCGAGTCGGAGGCGGCCTGCGCGGTGATTGCCAGCCATCGGCCCGGAGTGCCGTTCCTGCGCGATGCGACCCTTGAGGACCTGGATAAGTGGGGCCATGAAATGGAGCCCAAATCGCTCATGAGAGCGCGCCACGTGATCAGCGAAAACCTGCGCACCGTAGCCGCCTGCGACGCTCTGCTCAAAGGAGATATGACGGAACTGGGACGGCTCATGAGCGAGGCGCACTGGAGCTATAGCCGGGACTTCGAAGGGAGTTGCGTGGAAGCCGACGCGATGGTGGAACTGGCGCAGGATCTACCCGGATTGATTGGCGCGCGCCTCACCGGCGGCGGATTTGGCGGTTGCACCATTAACCTCGTGGAACAGACCGAGGCGGCCCGGTTCGCCGAGGCGCTCGGCGCCCGGTACGCGGCCCAGACCGGTATTGTTCCCGAAATTCACATCTGCCACGCATCGGGCGGGGCTCACCCTCTCGAGTAGGAACCGGGGCCCTGTTTTTGCATTTTGAGCCAGGTACCGGGGTGAATCCAGCGCTGTGGACGCATCTAAGCTGATAACCCAGCCTGAAAACGAGCTGGGAGCAGCGATGTTTTCCGGCTCAAAAAGGCTCAGTCAGGCTTGCGGGCGAGGATGCGTTCCCGCACAAAAAGTTGATCGGTCTGGTCTTTTCGTGGGATCGAACCCAGTGATATCCTTGCTAAACTCAGAAGATATTTTTTACCGATTAAGTGTCAATGGGAAAGCGCGCAACCACGATCGGCGTTCGGTGTTTTCAAATTCAGCCGCACGATAGACAGGAAAACGCGAAAAAAGAGCCAATCAGATGCCACCTACCACGACAAAGCCATTTTCCTATGAAGTCTTCCCTGAAGGGGGCCATGTGGCCTACTTCTCAATGGAAATCGCAATCAACCCCGGTATGCCCACCTATTCGGGCGGCCTGGGAGTGTTGGCGGGAGACACTCTGCGCTCGGCCGCCGACCTTGGCGTCCCCCTGGTCGCTTTCACGCTGTTGCACCGCAAAGGCTACTTCCAACAGCGCCTTGACCAGTCCGGCATGCAGTCGGAGGAGGTCCAGCCGTGGAATCCGTCCGACTATTGCACCGCGGAGCCGGCGCGCATCACGGTGCTGGTGGAAGACCGGGTGGTCCATGTGCGTTGTTGGCGCTACGACCTGGAGGGCCGATTCGGGCACGTGGTCCCCATTTACCTGCTCGATACCGATCTCGACGGAAACTCAGGATGGGACCGTGGTCTGACCGACCATCTTTATGGCGGCGACACCAACTATCGCCTTCAGCAGGAGATTGTGCTCGGAATGGGCGGCGCGCGCATGGCGGGCGCACTGGGGCTTCGAGTAAACGTTTATCACATGAATGAGGGCCACGCTGCGCTGCTGACCCTGGCTCTGTTGGAGAGCCAGATGGGCGGCGGTCCACTGGGCGCGGCCACCGACTCGGACATAGAGCAGGTGCGCAACAAGTGCGTCTTCACCACGCACACTCCTGTTCCGGCCGGGCACGACCGCTTCTCCACCGAGCAGGCCATCAGGATCCTCGGCGGCGACCGCACCGCGCGGCTCCAGAAGCAAGGATGCTTTCATGAAGGCCTGTTGAACATGACCATGCTGGCGCTGCGCTTTTCGCGCTATGCAAACGGCGTCGCCATGCAGCACGGCAAGGTCTCGCGCGAGATGTTTCCGGAGTTTGCGATCAGGTCCATCACCAACGGAGTGCATGCGCCCACGTGGATGTCTGAGCCGATCCAGCAGATGCTGGATGAGCATCTTCCGGAGTGGCGGCGTGACAACCTTTACCTGCGCAACGCCATCGATCTGCCGCCGGCCAGCCTGCTGCAGGCTCACGCTCAAGCCAAGGAAGAGTTGCTGGCCGAGGTTGCAACGCGGACTCGTCTGGTGCTCGATCCCAAAGTTCTCACCCTGGGTTTCGCGCGGCGTGCAGCCACCTACAAGCGGGCCACACTCATGTTTACCGATCCCAAGCGACTGGTTGAGATCGCCGAGGAAGCCGGCGGATTGCAGATCCTCTATGCCGGCAAGGCGCATCCCCAGGACGAACCCGGCAAGGCGCTGATCCAGCAGGTGGTTGAAGATGCGGCGCACTATTCGAACGAAGTGCTGCGCATCGTTTATCTCGAAAACTACGCCTGGGACCTGGGTGCGCTGCTGACTGCGGGCGTGGATGTCTGGGTCAATACGCCCAAGCGGCCCTATGAGGCCTCGGGCACCAGCGGCATGAAGGCCGCCATGAACGGCGTGCCAAGTCTTTCCATCCTCGATGGATGGTGGATCGAAGGCTGCATCGAGGGCGTTACCGGCTGGGCCATTGAAGACGGCGCGGATGACTCGGCAGAGGCCGCCTCGCTTTACGAGAAGCTTGAAAAGGCGGTGGTTCCCCGCTACCTTGAGGCGCCCGAACAGTGGGCCCGCTTAATGCGTACCACGCTGGCCTTCAACGGTTCTTACTTCAACACCAACCGCATGGTGAAGCAGTACGCCCGCAACGCTTACTACCCCGCAAAACTGGTGGAGCAAACCAGGGTGCGGGAAGAAGAATATGCCATGTAGGGCACCCGGCCTGCGCTCAAATTCCGCTGGCGTTCATCGATTTTTCATTTCACTCTTCTTGATGTTGCGGTTTCGATTCTCTGCGTGACAGGAGTATGCTTAGTCGCGAGATCAACATTAGTTCAGGAGAGTGAATCGTGGCCATTACACGGCAGGTTATTACTTCGCTTACCAGCGACGGAACCGACATTCTTGGCACCAAGGTGCTGGCCGTCAAGATTGCGGATGAGAGTATCGTCTCCGGTTCGCTGCTCACGGTGGAAAGCAATCATTTCTGCGTCTTAAAGTCGCGCGGCGCAGTGCTCAACGTGTACGAAACCGGACAGTACGCACTTTCCACCCCGGACAAGCCACTGCTTGGCTCCATCGCGCAAGGCTTCTTCGGCGGCAACTCGCCCTGGGTCTACGAGGTCATCTATATCAACCGCTCCAAGCTGCTGGTTCGCAGCGAGGGAATCGCAACCAGCGAAGAGATGGCTGAGATGGCCTATCAGGTCGACTACTACATCCATGTCGACACCAAGGAAGCGGCGCTTGACCTGATCACCCACCTGCCCTTCAACGGCCACATGATCGACACCAAGGAAGTTGCGGACTACGCCGGCCCGGCCATCGAGCAGTCGATCAACCAGATCGTGCAGGTCACCAAGATGGAAGACATCAACGAGCACATCCAGGAAGTGCGCGAACTGGTGAAAAACCATCTTTCAGAATTCCTCAAGACTTACGGCATCACGCTGAACGATCTGAAGGTTCTCATTCTGCCCAAGGACGAGCGCATGCGCGAGCTCATCTCGCTGCAGGCCATCGGCCTTTCGCCCCTCGATGCGGTGCGTTATTATCTGGCTCTCAAGATGGCCGAGAAAGGCCTGGTCTCCGCGCCCAACGCAGCGGCCGGCCTGCCGTTCAACATCGGCGGCCAGGCGGCGGGCGTCTACCCGGTTGGCGCGGCAGCGGGGTTGCCGGGGGAGAAATAGTGCCGGGAGAAGGATTCTACGACGCTGGAGCCTTGCGGCAGATTGCCACCAACCTGTTCTATGGCTGGGGATACAACTTCTACCGGCTTGAAAACCAGTTGCGCGCCGACGACCAGATGGTCCGGAACAAGGCGGCCTCCCTGCTCGGAGTCGCGATGGCTGGCATCTGCTCGGCCGAGGGCGCTTACCGCACCGAGTTTCTCCCCGCCCCCACGCGCGCCAAGCCATTTCCCGACGCCCAGGCCGTAGCCGCCGCGCAGCGCCTCGAGCGTCTCGCCAAAGCCGTCGGAGCCCTCGAAGCCACCATCCATCAGCAGCCTGTTCCTGAAAACGACCGCATGACCGAGCGCTATCGCCAGGAAGCGCCTACGCTCCAGAAGCTGATCGAGTTTGACCAGCGGCTGGTGGGCCAATGTGAACTGATGCGTTCGATGGTCAGCACCCAGGACGGCCTCGCGATACTAAAGAGCCAGCCCGATCTCGAAGCGGGTTTGGAAGCCATCCGCGAAACGCTGCGCAACCGGGCAGCCGTACTGCTCAACCGGGGCTGACGCTTGGTCCCTTAGTCCCGGCCTTTGAAACCCTTTCCCCACTCGGTAAACACAAAATCTCCGACCCCCTTCCGTTCCCGCGGGCTCGTTTCCTGCTTCAGCATCTGCTCGTTGGTAAGCTGTTCCGGCTCGCCCTGGTATCCGAGCGCAATGACGGCCCCAAGATCGAACTCTTCGGGAATCTCCAGGAGCTTCCGCGCCGCATCTTTGTCAAAGCCTGCCATTTGGTGTGTTGCCAGCCCCAGCGCCGCCGCCTGGAGCGTCAGGTAGGAGCTCGCCGCCCCCAGATCGTAGATTGCGTACGCATTCGGCGTATCATTGTGGCTGAATTTTTTCTTCGCCACTCCCAAAATCAGCACTGGGGCCTTACCCGCCCATTGCCGGTTAAACGGCATCAGCGCCTCAACAATCTTCTTATAGGTGTCAGAACCCCGCGTTCCCACCAGGTAGCGCCAGGGCTGCTCGTTATACGAAGACGCCGCCCACCGCGCCGCTTCAAATACCGTCTCCAGATCCGCCTGCGGCACATCCCGGTCGGCATACGAACGCGGGCTGAACCGCTCCCGGATAATCGGCAACACGCCCCCCACCGTCGCGGCATGCTTGATCTTTTTCACTTCATGCGCACTTAACGTCATCGATCTCACTCCTCGAGAACTGGTAAATCGCCAAACTCTGGTTAGATTCCTAACCTCGCCCCGCCGATTCCTTTAGGTGTTCGGAACAGGAGGCAAGCGGCCAGGCCCCCGGGCGAGTTCTGGATTCGCTCACAAGACTCGCCACCCGCCGGTCTCAGGGGTCCATTCAGGAAACTGAATCCGTCTGACGGCAATTTGCTGGCACCAAAATGCACGTCCCGATGAACCCTCTGCCGCTCCGCTGCCTTGCATCCAACAGGGGAAGTTCAAATCCTTCAAGGAGTATTTCGGATGACAGATTATCGGGTAGGGAAGACAGCCGTAAAAGAAGACCAGCTCACCTCCGCGATCGAAGCCGTCACTTCGCAGGCGCCTTCCAGTCTCTATTTAGGGCTGGCCCTGGGCTCGATGGCCGTTTCGGTAGCGCTTCAGCTTTCAAACCGGAAACATGAGGCCCTTTTCATCGGCCAGTGGGCAGCGCCGTTTCTGCTCATGGGAATTTACAACAAGCTTGTAAAGCAGCATGGTTCGGACGGCACCGCGGGTTCTTCGGGAGGTCAATGATTTGACCGCAGCGTTGAAGCCTGCGTATTTCGAGTCGGGCATCCCTGGAAACGAACGAAGTGAGGCGGGGGTTTTGAACTCCCGCGCATCACCCGCCGGGAGCAAGACTCGCCAGTGGACGGCCGTAAACAACGCAGGTCATTTTGCTTTGCCGGCTTGTGTTTTGGGAAAGGAAGATCGATGAATTAGCGGGCGATCAGATACATCACCCAGCTCAACAGGATGGCCGAACCCACAAACAGCACGAAGCAGTAAATTCCATACCGCACCATCCTCCGGGGGTCTTCCCTCTGCGTTATGCCGAAGACCGTTGAAGTGAACAGCGCGAACAGCAGCACCGCGGCAAAGTGGGAGGGAGTGAACACTACAACTTCCTCCCCGTGCGCAGGTTGTGTGCGTCGACCGCGGCAATCACGTTCAACAAGCCCGCCACCACAATAAACTTGGTCCCGTAGTCAGCCGTGGTCACGATCACCGGGTTTGCGCCTAAGCCCAGCATTCTGCCGATGATAAACATCAGGCCGTTGCCCAGGTCGCCCGCCAGCCCCAGCATGGCCAAAATGTCCTGCGCGCCCGTGTAGAGCTTGCCCTGCATGGCCAGCCCAAGCCCGAACATGGCGATAATCGATACCGACAGCAGCGCCCCGCGGCCCCACTTGCGCAGCAAGAAATGCCCCGCGCCCGGCACCAGCCAGCCGGCAATCAGTGGCAGATAGACAAACCCCCGCTGTGCGCTTTGTCCGGCAAGACCACCCTTGTCCGGCGCAGAACCTTTATGAGGAACCGTTCCCATTCCTTTTAGACTATACCGTACCGCTCCCCGCACCCCATCTCAAACTCAATAGAACAGGTACTTTCTCCACCGGTCGTCGCTCCGGCCCAGCATCCGCATAATCTGCCGGCTGGTATGCAGCGAAAACGGCCGTGGATCCCTCAACAAAACCATGTCATCGATATCATTCAACATGCGGTTGCCTTTTTTCCGGTTGCAGGAGTGACAGCATGCCACCAGGTTCTCCCACGTCGAGTTGCCCCCGCGCGAGCGTGGAATCACGTGGTCCAACGTCAGGTCGCTCGGGGGCAGCGCTTCGGCGCAATATTGGCACGTGTTGCGATCGCGCAGCAGGATGTTTTTCCTCGAAAGCGCCCGCGTCTGGTGGGGAATCCTGCGGTATTCCAGCAGTCGAATGACCGATGGCATCGCGATCCGGTTCCGCTGCGCGTGGAGCATCAGCCCATGCTCCTCCTCGGTGCGCGCAATCCCCTTCAAAACCAGCACCAGCGCCCGGCGCGCACCGCAGATATTAATGGGTTCATAAGAAGCATTCAAAACCAGCACCGGCATCTGGAGTAAATGAAGCGATTGCACGCCATGTTGACTGCTTGCCTGCTCCGAAGCTACCGCTACGGCCTTGGAGATCGCTTTCTGCTTGCGGGCGTGAATCATAGCTTTTCCCAGCGACATCTCTTATCCCCTAGTCAAAAAGATGGTTGGCCGTGCGATGAAATTGGCTCTGTTCCGTACGAATCGAATTCCTGGCGGCTAAGGTTTCCAGCGGTTTCTGCTGTGCCCCGACCTGGAATCTGAGAGCTCGCTGCAATTTCCCCGTCTTCCCATCGGGTGTTCGGGGACCGGTGGACCCGGCGTGCCCTGGCCAGCGTAGCCACCCAAACCGATGCGGCTCCTGCCCTCATCAGCGCCGTCGCGGCAGCGCGAGCCGTTGCGCCCGTAGTCAAAATGTCGTCGATCAGCAACACATGCTTGAGAGCTACCGCGGAGGGATCGGTCACGGCGAATGCACCGCGCAGATTCAATCGGCGCTGGCGGGGCGTCAAACTGGCCTGGGTCTCGGTGGCCCGCAACCTCAACATAACCCCCGCAGCCAGTTTCAGGTTCCAATTCGGGTGACTTGTCTTGACAACCGCCACCGCCTGGCGCGCCAGCAGGTGCGCCTGGTTGAAACCTCGCTGTGCAATTTTTCTGCGGTGCAATGGAACGGGAATCACAAGCATGTCGCTGGGAGCGTCGCCGGCGAGCAGATGAATCGCCTCGGCCAGCATCCGCCCCAGACCCCGCGCCGCCGGATGCATCTTGTCGTATTTCAACAAGTGAATCGCGTCCCGCAACCTGCCCCGGTATATTCCGTACGCTACGGCCCGTACAAACGCGGGAGGCGCCAATCGACACGCCCTGCATGTGCTTGAGATCGAAAATCCATCCAGTGCATCGCCGCAGCGCGCGCAGGAAGCACCGTTCAGGGCAGTGCATTCAGTCCAGCAAGCAGAGCAAATTGGAACGGAAGAAACCTGCGGCAAAGGGGAGCCGCAAAGAGCACAGGAGGAGGGGAGGAGGGCACAACCTATGACATCCAAGGGACTTCGAAGCACGCGAGCCACAGCTCGCCACCGCGTGGTTTCCGATGGCGGAACGTCGAACGTCAGTGAACCGGAGTCCCTGCGGAAGACGCACCTCGATTCGAAGCGAACAAGAAATCCGCTCCGTGCGCCAAGTATACCTCAATCACATTTCGACAAGCCATGAGATCGACCTGTCAAACCTGTTCTCGGCCGGGACAGACCGAAATTTTCGATGGAATAAAATCGCGCCCAGAACGCATAAAGCCGGCGGACGCTTTGGGCTGCGCGCCGCCGGCTCTCAAACATCTTCTCTATCTTTATCAGTTCACACAGCCAATCACTAAAACCGCTACCTCACTCGTTGTTTAGCGCTGGTGTTCGCGATCGCGCTCCGCTTCTCTGTTCCGCTCGCGCTCCCGCTCCGTTTCTTCGTGAGCGCTCTGACTCGCATCACTTGCCGCATCCTTCACATTGCCCCAGGCCTTTTGTACTTTGCCCTTGACCTGCTGTGCCGCCCCTTCCGCCTGAGTACCGGTATCGCCGGTCCACTCGCCTACCTGCCGCTTCGCACGGCCCGCTGCATCGTTGACTGCACCTTTCACTGTGTCTTCATTCATAAGTCCACCTCCGTGGATTGGGTAGTTTAATGATTGCGGGCCCGATCAGCGTTCCTGGTTCGCCCGCCATTCCGTTCCAGACTCAAACTCGAATCAAGGAGAAGCACCAAGCTAGATGGCCGTTCTGCGCCCTGAGACCAACTGGATGACAAGCACCACCAGAGCGATCACAAGCAAAATGTGGATGAATCCGCCTAACGTATAGGAGCTGACCACACCCAACAACCACAGAACCAACAGGATCACGAAAATTGTCCAGAGCATCGTTCACACCTCGTTGTTATTCTTCTTTTTTTACCTTTGCAACTTTTCCTCTACAACAGAACGATTGGACGCGCAGGTCACCCGGCAGGTTGTTCGTTCGGTGCATTGAGTTAAGAAAGTTATCTCGTCCGAGGAGCGTGGGGGATACGCTACCTTGCCGCCGGGCTCGGAGATAGAGGAAAAACGCAAGTGAGCACCCCGGCGGGCACCATCTGCATCACAGCAGAGGATTGTTGAGCATTTCCATGCTTGGGGGCGGTTCCTATGAATGAATCGCGAGAAATGCTGGAAAGAAGTCAGTCAAAAGTTCCGGCAATCGATGCGGCATGATGCATTCAGTAAGTCCGACTGTCTGATTTTTTCAAGTTAGTGGATGGCAGCGCCATCGAAGGAGGGTAACATGCTTTTGCTGATCATTCTGGTGATCCTGATCTTCGGCTTTGGATACGGCGGCTACCGGGTTGGTCCAGGTTGGGGATATTACGGTGGCGGCGGTATCAGCCTGATCCTCGCCATCGTGGTGATTCTCCTCCTCCTTAAGGTGATCTGAACCGCGCTAAAAACCCCTCGCAGTCAAGAAATGAAAAGGCCCCGATTGCTCGAACCGGAGCCTTTACACGCTGGTAGAGGATTCTTGTGCTCTTAACTGGACCAAACACTATCGGCTGCATCAGGCGGTCTAGAAAACTCCGGCCATGTACTCCTCGGCATGATGATCCTTCTCAATCTTGGCGCCGCATTCGGCCAGCACAATCGGCGACAGGGTGAGAACTGGACACGCCGCATGCGCGAGAACCTTGTAGACGATGCCATGACGGGTGACGGCAGCAAAGGCCGACGCCCCTTGAGCGCCCAGTACGATCAGGTCGGCCTGTTGTGCCCGGCTCTGGTAGAGCAATTCTTCGGTTGGATCGCCGGGCACCACAATCGTCTGGATTGCGATCTTGCCCTGAATCCTGGGGGGAACCATAGCCAGAAGACCTGCCTCCACTTCATCCAGTGACCGTCCGGACAGGACATCGGCCCGGTCCTGTGGTCGAATCACGTGTTGCAGAATCAATCGCGCATCCTGCTCGGCAGCCAACTCGGCAGCAAATTCCGCCACTGCGATACTGGTCTCGTGAAGGCTTACCGCGCACAAAATGGTCCGCGTAGCAAAGTTCCGATAGCTGCCGTCAACCACCTGGGGGCCAACAATGTAGACCGGCATTTTTGCCGAACGCAGCACTGCCTCCGCCACCGAGCCCACCAGCAGTTTTCCGATCGGGCCGGGGGAGTGTGTCCCCATCACGATTCTGTCGATTGCGCGTTCACGCGCGAACGCCAGTATCTGGTCGGCCGGCAATCCGGGCCGCACCACAATTTCGCAGTTTAGTCCTGCCTCGCGCACTCGCTCCGCCAGCGGCTCAAGTTGTTGCTTTTCACCCCGCGCCGCGGCCTCATAGTCGTAATATCGAATCCCCGAGTTTTCTGAGGCCAACACTACCAGAGTGTCATAAGCGTGAAACAAGATCAGCTCCGCCCCAAACTCCTTTGCTTGCGCAAGGGCGAATGAAAATGCTCTTTCATTGGCGGGGATCTCGGATGCAAACAGAATCGTGCAAGGCTTGCTCCAACCTGGCTTAAATAGAATAGCCATGGGATTGCTCCTTCATGTAAACCAAAATGTCTCAGAACTTTCGCACTATTGCGGTGCGCGGCCTCACACTAGTTCGTGTTCCTTCTCACGTATATAGATGGACTGCCGACGCAGTACTTGTCCGTCTTAACTCTTACATGCAGTCGAAACGCGATCTCCGGAAAATCGTCCACAGCGTATCATTTTGTTCCGATTTGGGACGTTTGTCCACTTGCTCTCAGAGACTATTCCTGGCTTTGGCAACCTTTAGTGATCCCAATCACAGCCCGCAACAGTTCCAGACTGCTCTTCTGAATGAGAATCGTGGCCCCTGGCAGCCAGCTTCCCTGCTGGTTTTCACCGGCAAGTTCCCAGGGTTCAGAAGTTTGAAGCGCTCCGCCCGCATTGGTGGATCTGCTTCCTGCTTTGTTCCTGCCCCAGTCTAGCCTCGATTCTTTGGGAGACCCTATGCAGCCAATGCATCAAATTCCCGCTCGCGGCGGAATCAACTACGATGAATCCCCCTTTCTGGCCATCTGGGAAGTCACTCAGTCCTGCGATCTGGCCTGCAAGCATTGCCGGGCCGCCGCCCAGCCCATCGCCCATCCAGATGAACTCACGCATGCTGAGGGCAAAGCGCTCATCGACCAGATCTCGGATATGCATATCCCCATCTTTGTGTTCACGGGCGGCGACCCGCTCAAGCGCAAAGATGTCTTCGAACTGATTCGCTACGCGGCCGGCAAGGGGGTCCAGGTTGCCCTGACGCCAAGCGCTACCCCCTTGCTGACCCGTGAAGCCATCTTCCAGCTCAAAGAGGCGGGACTGGTCCGCCTGGGCATCTCCCTCGACGGCTCCACTCCAGAGATTCACGACACCTTCCGCGGCCTGCCCGGCGCCTATGCGCGCACCATCCAGGCCATCGAATGGGCCAACGAAGCCGGAATCCCCATCCAGGTCCACACCACCATCAGCCGCCACAACGCTCACGATCTCGATAACCTTTGCAATTTGTTTGAAAAGCTTGCCATCGTCATGTGGAACGTCTTCTTCCTCGTTCCCGTGGGCCGCGGCCAGCTCGACGACTTGCTTTCCGGTGAAGACTTCGAGCGGGTCTTCGGCAAGATCTACGAGTTGTCTCACCGGGTCAGCTTCCAAATCAAGACCACTGAAGCCATGCACTACCGGCGCTACCTGCTCCAGCACAATCTGGAAGAGCGGAAGATGGGCCATGGACACGGCCATCCGCACGCCGCCGCTGCTGCCGGCACATATGAGCCAGGCTCACCGACCGCCGATGCGAAGTCGCGCACCGCAAGCTGGGCCACGCGCCGCGTAAACGACGGCAAAGGCTTCATGTTCATCTCCCATGTGGGAAGCGTTTATCCCAGCGGCTTTCTGCCCATTCACGCCGGCAACATCCGCGAGACGCCGCTTGCCGACATCTACCGCAACGCGCCTATCTTCAAATCTCTGCGCGATACCAGCAAGCTTGAGGGCAAGTGCGGCGCATGCGAGTACAAGGAAATCTGCGGCGGCTCTCGGGCTCGTGCTTATGCCGTTACCGGCGATCCGCTGGCCCAGGAACCCTGCTGCATCTTCCAGCCCAGAAACTGGGACTCTGAACTGGAACAAAAGGCCGAGGCATTTCGCCCGGCCGTGGAGCAAAAGACGCTGGTCACGCTGTAATCGCAGCAAGAGCCTCATCGAAATAGCCCGCTGGGGGCTTCAGTCCATACGCGACGCTTGATCGTGCAATTGGCGGCCGGGCAAGAACTCTTGGCGGCTTTCGAGAAGTCAACCTTCCGACGCCGAGCCCGCAAAGCCGGGGTTTTACCCGTGGCCAAGTGTCGTATGATCGGCAAGGTTGCAGCTTTTCTCCACCGAGAGCAGGCGCGAACCGGCAAATTGTTGCAGGGATCTGGGAATCATCATGCGCATAGCCATCATCGGCGGCGGCATCGCAGGATTGGCGGCAGCCTGGGAGCTTGAGAGAAAGCGCGCCGCTGGTCAATCCGTCAGCTATACGCTCTTCGAATCCCTGCCCCGCCTGGGCGGCTCTCTCGCCTCTGAAATCGTGAATGGAGCGGTCCTCGAGCGCGGACCCGATTCCTTTTTGACCGAGAAACCAGCCGCCGCCGAGCTTTGCCGCGAGCTGGGCCTGGGCGCAGAGCTGATCCCTTCGAATGACGCCGCCCGCAAAACCTACATCGTGGTTCACAACCAGTTGGTGCCGCTGCCCGACGGGCTCATGTTCCTTGTTCCCACCAAGCTCATTCCCACTGCGCTCACCCGACTGTTCAGCCTCCAAACCAAAATTCGCATGGCTCTCGAGCTTCTGCGCCCCCCGAGACCTGCGCAGGGCGACGAGTCGGTGGCGGCTCTTGTCGAGCGCCACTTTGGCGCGGAGGCTGTCGACCGTCTCGCCGATCCGCTTCTGTCCGGCATTTACGGCGGGGACGCCAGCCAGCTCAGCGCTCAGACCGTCCTGGGCCGTCTCGTGGAGATGGAAAAGAACTACGGCTCGCTGACGCGGGGCATGCTGGCCGCCCATGCCCAGATGCGCGCCAGAATGAAAGCCGCTGCCCAAGGGGCCAACGGTACCCAACCAGACTGTAAGAACGGCGGGGCAGCCGCCCCGGCTATCTTCACATCGCTCCGAGGGGGGATGCAGCAACTGGTCGACGCTCTCACCGCTCGCCTCGATCCGGCCTCTATTCAAACAGCGACGCCCGTCAGGGAAATCAGCAAATCCGGCCAGGGCTGGCGCGTGGTTACGAGCGCCGGCGCCAGCAACTTCGATGCCCTCATTATTGCCACTCCCGCATGTGCCGCCGGGGAATTGCTCAAGACCGTTGACTCCGATCTCAGCGTTGAACTGACGGGCATTCCTTACTCCTCTTCGATCACCATCAACCTGGTCTACGATCAGGCCCAGCTCGGGGCCCTGCCCAATGGATTCGGCTTCCTGGTTCCCGGCAGCGAAGGCCGCGCCATGCTTGCCTGCACATTTGTCCATCGCAAATTTCTGGGCCGCACCCCACCTGGGAAGGTCGTTTTCAGAGCGTTCCTGGGCGGGACGAGAAACGAAGCCCTGCTTGGCGAGCCGGACGAAACCCTGGTCGCAACCGTGCGGCGCGAGCTGAGCCAGATCCTGGGGACGAAAACGATTCGCCTCGAAACCGAGCCGGAACACGCGCAGGTTTCCCGCTGGAACCGCGCCATGGCTCAATATGCAGTAGGCCACCGCGAGCGCATGGAGCGCGTGGCCGCACGTCTCAAGACTCTGCCCACCCTGCGCCTGGCGGGAAATGCCTACGACGGCATCGGTATTTCCGACTGCATCCGGCTCGGCCGGCAGGCCGCCCTGGAAATCGTCGCTCCGAAAGCGTAGACCGCTCGCTGTGGCGGCCTGATCCACGAAGGCACGGAGTGCCCCGCGCGTCCTCGTATACTCGACCCAGAGCATTGCGATCATGTCCGCCACTGAAACCGTATTAGCCACCATTCTGGCCTCGACCCGGGCGACGGTCGCCGCCAGCAAGCGGCACATCCCGCTGGCCGACCTCGAACGCCGCGCAGCGCTGCACCATCCTCGCGGATGGGCAGCCGCATTACGCCGCAAGGCCGAGACCGGCCCCGCAGTGATTGCGGAAATCAAGAAGGCGTCGCCCTCCAGAGGCCTGATTCGCGCCGACTTCGATCCGGAATGGCTCGCCCGCCGCTATCGTGCCGGCGGAGCCGCGGCGCTCTCCGTCCTGACCGACGAGCCTTACTTCCAGGGCAGCCTGCGCAACCTGGAGCTGGCCTCGGCTGCCGCGCGCCTGCCTTGCCTGCGCAAAGACTTCATGGTGGACGAGTACCAGATTGTCGAGGCCCGCGCTCACCGCGCCGACGCGATCCTGCTCATCGCCGCCGCGCTTACTGGCGCCGAACTCAGCCATCTCGCCCAGGTCGCGCACGGATTCTCGCTCGATGTCCTGGTCGAAGTCCACACGGCTGAAGAACTTGATCAAGTGCTCCATCTCTTGGGCGAAACCGGCGCCGACGCCATCGGCGTCAACAATCGCGACCTGAAATCGTTTGAGGTCTCTCTGGAAACCTCGCTCGCCCTCGTCGACCGCATCCCGCCGGGCGTTGTGCGCGTAACCGAGAGCGGCATCTCCACTGCCCAGCACATCGCGGGACTCCGGGATGCGGGTTTCAACGCATTTTTGATCGGTGAAAGTCTCATGCGCCAGGTCGACCCCGGCGCGGCGCTCGAAGCTCTATTGGTGCAGTCCGCAGGTGCGCTGTGAGCCTGTGGATCAAGATCTGCGGCAACACCTCGCTGGCCGATACGCAACTGGCGGCAGAGGCTGGAGCCGACGCGGTCGGTTTCGTCTTCGCGCCAAGCCCGCGACGAGTCACGGCCAGCCAGGTCGCGGCCATCGTGCCCTATCTTCCTGACGCTGTGGAGAAGATCGGCGTCTTTGTCGATGTGGCCTTCGACGAAATCGCCGCGACGGTCGAAGCCGCCTCGCTCACCGGGGTCCAACTGCACTTCGATGCCAAGCCTGACTTGCCTTCGCAGCTCCGGCAACGCTTCGGCGCCGTGCTGCGCATCATTCGCGTTTTGCACTTTGATAACTTGACGGATCAACGATTTGCCATCGCAGACAACGAAACCGGTGTTGACGCGATCCTCATAGACTCCCGCACTATCCAAGCCGCCGGTGGCACCGGGGTAGCCTATGACTGGTCTGCTGCCGCCCGCACTCTTTTCCGGAGCGCCAAAGCGCGCAAGTGCATCGCCGCGGGCGGACTGACGCCGGAAAACGTAGCCGAAGCCATCGCGGTCCTGAAGCCCTGGGGCGTCGATGTCGTCTCCGGCGTCGAGTCGAGTCCCGGCAAGAAGGACCGGGACAAAGTCAAGGCCTTCACGGCCAACGCCCGCGCCGCAGGCATCAAGTAGCAGTTCAAACAAAAAATATCCCATGGTTTATACAAGCTCTTGTATACTCACATGGTGAGCAAGACCGCTCGTCCCATCGAATTCCGAGGTAGTTCGCTCACAGATCTCAGCAGGTTCCCTCGATCGGCACGTCGAGAGGCAGGGTACCAGCTCTACCAGGTACAGGAAGGCGAAGAGCCTGACGACTGGGAGCCGATAAACACAGTAGGAATTGGAGTGAGGGAGATTCGAATTCGCGACAGAGAGGGCGGATTTCGCGTGATATACGTCGCCAAATTTGAAGATGCGATCTACGTTCTGCATTGCTTTCAAAAGAAGTCGCAGAAAACCAGCGCCCGAGACATTGCACTCGCCACGCGACGGTACAAAGAGCTAATTCGGGAGTTGAATGCATGAGAACTAAGCGCTACGACAGCGTCTGGGACGCAATCGAAAGAAGTCCAGCAAAGGCCGAGAACCTGAAATTGCGCTCTTCACTCATGCTTGCCCTCAAGCGCCACATCGAGAGCGAAGGCCTCAGCCAGACAGAGGCCGCCAAAGTATTCGGCGTCACCCAGCCCCGCATTTCCAACCTGATGCGCGGCAAGATTGAACTCTTCGGATTGGATATGCTGGTCAACATGCTCGCCTCCGCCGGCTTGCGCGTGAAGTTACAGGTGGAGAAGGCAGTTTGATGAAGACGGAGAATTCCAGCGCCGGCCTCCTAGTACACTAAAAAAGCTGCCATTCTCGGCGCATCAGCAGGAGCTTCTCATGGCATCCATCATCCTTCCGGCAAATCCCTCCGAATCCCGCCCGGGCCGCTTCGGCGTCTACGGCGGACGCTATGTGCCGGAAACGCTGATGGCGGCGCTGCTCGAGTTGGAGCGCGAATACGATCTCGCCAAAGCCGATGCCGCCTTTCAGGCCGAGCTCGCGGACCTTCTTCACAACTACGCGGGCCGCCCCACCCCGCTCTACTTCGCCAAGCGTCTCACCGACTCCCTGGGCGGCGCAAAGATCTATCTCAAGCGCGAAGACCTGCTCCACACCGGCGCGCACAAGATCAACAACGCCCTCGGCCAGGGGCTGCTCGCTCGCCGCATGGGCAAGAAGCGCATCATTGCGGAAACCGGCGCGGGCCAGCACGGCGTGGCCACAGCCACCGTCTGCGCTCTGCTGGGGATGGAATGCGTCATCTACATGGGCGACGTGGACATGGAGCGGCAGGAGCTTAATGTCCTGCGCATGCGCCTGCTGGGCGCCGAGGTGCGCGGAGTCAGCTCGGGCTCGAAGACGCTCAAAGACGCCATCAGCGAAGCCATGCGCGACTGGGTCACGAATGTACGGACTACCTATTACCTGTTAGGCAGCGCCCTCGGTGCCCACCCCTATCCCACCATGGTCCGTGATTTCCATCGCTGCATCAGCCGCGAGATGAAAGAACAAATCCTGGAGAAGGAAGGCCGCCTTCCCTCGGCAGTCATCGCCTGTGTCGGCGGCGGGTCCAATGCCATTGGCGCGTTCTATGAGTTCATCCCCGACCGTCAGGTGCGCCTCATCGGAGTCGAAGCCGGCGGTCGGGGCCCGGCCCTCGGCGAACACGCCTCCCGGTTCCAGGGGGGCGCTCCAGGCGTGCTGCAAGGCACTTTTTCCTACGTCCTGCAGGACGATAACGGCCAAATCGCGCTCACTCACTCCGTATCCGCTGGCCTCGACTACGCCTCGATCGGCCCCGAGCATGCGGCCCTGCACGATAACGGCCGCGCGGAGTATACCTCCTGCGACGACGCAACCGCTCTCGACGCCGTGGTCAGACTCGCGCGTACTGAGGGAATCTTGCCCGCCCTTGAAAGCGCCCACGCGGTCGCCGAGGCCCTGCGCCTTGCTCCTCAACTCCCAGCCCATGACATACTTGTAGTGAACCTCTCAGGACGCGGCGACAAGGATATGGGTATCCTGGCCCGCGAGTTGAAGCTCCAGGGAGTTTGAACGCACTCCGATGCCTCTCCGTTTTCAGCGCAAACCCGGCTTGGTCGTCTATCTCACGGCCGGAGACGCAGGCCTTCAGGCCGCCGGGAAAAGTGCCACCGAACTCATGAGCGCCACACGCGAGATCGCGATCGCGGCTATCGACGCGGGCGCCGACATCCTCGAACTGGGCGTGCCCTTCAGCGATCCGCTCGGCGACGGCCCGGTCATTCAGCGGGCCATGGAACGCGCTGTGGCTCACGGTGTCCGCCTCGCCGACGTGCTCGCCCTGGCACGCGAAATCCGCGCTGCCCGCCCCGATGCGGGGCTCGTAGTCTTCAGCTATCTCAATCCAATTCTTCGCTACGGCCTGCAACAATTCGCTACCGATGCTTCCTCTGCCGGAGTCGATGGAGTGCTGGCGACCGACATGATCGTCGAAGAGGCCGAAGAATATCTGGCCGAACTCAACCGCGTCGGACTTGACCCGATTTTTCTGGCCGCGCCGACCAGTCCCGACGAGCGGCTGCGGGCGATCGCCGCCCACTCCAGAGGTTTCATCTACGCCATCTCCCGCACCGGCATCACCGGCAAGCAACAGGCGTTGACCTCCGATGCCGCCGCACTGGTTGCACGTATCCGCCGATGGACAACGCTGCCGGTGGCCGTGGGGTTCGGCATCTCCAGTGCGGAACACGTCGCACAGGTGGCGGAGTTCGCCGATGCCGCGGTCGTAGGCAGCGCCATCGTCGAGCTCATTGAGCGGTCAACGCCTGAGTCCGCGCCCGATGCTGTGGCCCGATTTATCAAGGGCCTGCGCCTGCCCGAAGCGGCGCTGGCCCGGTAAGAACAGCGAACGGCTCTTAGCTTCCAGTTTTCAGTCTGCCCATTGCCGGCCTGTGCCGCAAGGATAGCGCCGGCAGATTATCGCTGAGAGCTGAAATTTGAAAGCTGCCTTTCAAACGAGGATCAGATGACACTCGAAGAACTGCGAATCCGCATTGATGCCCTCGACCGCCAACTCGTTGAGTTGCTCAGCGAGCGGGCCCGCGCCGCGCAGATGGTCGGATACCTGAAAGCCGCCACCTCGCTTCCGATTCACGAGCCGGAACGCGAGAAGGTCGTCTACGCCAACGTGCGCGCCGCGAACAAAGGCCCCCTGCCGGACATCGAGCTCACGCATATCTACGAGCGCATCATCGACGTGATGCGGTCTCTGCAGAGAAATGAGTTGGCATCGCAAAGAAACGCCCTGGCCGCTGAGCCGGGCCACGCCGTGGGCGCAAGGTCGCCCGAGACTGGGAAAAATCAATGATCGTCGCCATGCAGGAAAACGCTACCGAAGAACAGATCTACGCCGTGATGGGAGTCATGGAGGAAGCCGGGGTAAACGTTCATCGGACCACCGGCACAATGCAAACCATCCTGGCCGCCGTAGGACCTACCGCGGGGCTCGAACTGGCTAAATTTGAAGTCCTGCCCGGGGTGCTCCATGTTCACCGCATCAGCTCACCTTACAAGCTGGCCGGGCGGGCGTTCCGGCCCGAGGGCTCCCAGGTCGCATTCCCCAACGGCGCCGTGATTGGCGGCCGGCACGTGGCCCTCATCGCCGGTCCGTGCGCTATCGAAAACCGGGACCAGATCTTCACCATTGCCGCATCGGTCAAGGCCGCCGGGGGCGGATTCCTGCGCGGCGGCGCCTACAAGCCCCGCAGTTCGCCCTACTCGTTTCAGGGCCTCGGCATTCCCGGCCTCGAGCTGATGCGCGAAGCCGCGGACGCCAACGGACTGGCCACGGTCAGCGAGGTCATGGAGATCTCTCAGATTGAGCCCATGCTCCCTTATGTCGACTGCTTCCAGGTCGGAGCGCGCAATATGCAGAACTTCAACCTGCTCCGCGAACTGGGCCAGGTACGCAAGCCCGTCCTGCTCAAGCGCGGCATCGCGGCTACTCTCGAAGAGCTGCTGCTTTCAAGCGAATACATCCTATCCGGTGGCAATTACGACGTGATTCTCTGCGAGCGCGGCATCCGCACCTACGAGACATCCACGCGCAACACCATGGATATCTCCGCAATTCCGGTGGTAAAAAAGCTCTCCCACCTGCCCATCGTGGCCGACCCCTCCCACGGCACCGGCCGCCGCGACATGGTTCCTGCCATGGCCAAGGCCGCCGTGGCTGCCGGCGCCGACGCTCTGCTCATCGAAATCCACCCCAATGCCGACAAGGCCGTCTCCGACGCCGCTCAGACCCTGTATCTGGAGGACTTCACCCGCCTTGCCGCGGAACTGCGTGTCATCGCCACGGCCGTTGGTCGAACTTTGTAGTCTTTATCGTTACAGTCATTTAGAATTCAGAGCGCATCGGAAGAGCTCAAAGAATTAAGAGAGCTGCAGCATCCCCGGGAGGGGTCTCGCAGGCCGTATGATCGAGCGCATCTCCATTCTCGGAATGGGCCTGCTGGGCACCTCTGCGGGGCTGGCGCTGCGCGCAGCCGGCTTCGGCGGACAAATCATCGGCTGGAATCGCTCACCCGGCCAGGCGCGCTTCGCGTTCAATAAGGGCGCCATCAGCGAGATCGCCGACGACCCGATTGAGGCCGCGAGAGAGAGTCAGGTGATCCTGCTTTCGATGCCCATCTACGCCACGCTCGATTACATGGCGCAGCTATCCAACGTGCTTACGCCCGATCATCTGGTCACCGATGTGGGCAGCACCAAGCGCCTGATTGCCGAGTCGGCCGCTCAAATCTACAACGCGCACGGCCGGCCGGCATTTCTTCCCGGCCACCCTATGGCGGGCAAGGAACGCGGCGGCGCGTCCCTGGGCGACGCCAACCTGTTCCGCGGCGCCGTCTGGCTTTTCACCGACGATCCCGCCGCCCGCCGTTCCCAGTACAGCGGGGATTTGATTTTACGCTGGCGTCAGTGGGTCACTGCCATGGGCGCTCGCATCATCGACATTGACCCCGTCCGACATGATGAACTCGTGGCCTGGGTCAGCCATCTGCCTCAGTTCGTCGCTACCGCGCTCAGCGCACTGCTTGAAGAGGAGGTCGGCGACGCCCCTGAGCTGAAAGATGTCGGCGGCCGCGCCCTCCGCGAAATGACCCGCCTGGGCGCCAGCCCTTACTCCATGTGGCGCGACATTGCCCACACCAACACCGAACCCATCGAGCGCGCCATCCAGTCCCTCGAACTGCGCCTTGCCCACCTCAGGGAGAACCTCCGCACCCCGGCCCTGCGCAGCGAATTCGACGATGCCAACCGATTCCGTCGCGAGTAGCAGGGCGCTTAGGCCTCAGCCTTTTTCGCCCGCGCGCCACGCCAGTAAAGCGCCAGCCCGATCAGGATCGACACCACCGTACCCGCCAGCAGCTTCACCTCGAATCCCAGTTTGTTGGCCGAGTCGCCCGGAGGCACCAGCGACACCATGATCCCGATCAGCACCACCGCAAATCCGATTCCCCCTGAGATCCACACCCCCGCCTTCCCGCCTGGCACCAGCACAGCTTGTTTGCTTTCCATGCGGTCTTTGCGCCCGGCAAGCTTGATGACCGCCGCAAACATATAGAGGAACGGAATGAAGTAGAGAATGATTCCCGCGTCGATCAAGATCTGGTAAGCCCCGCGCGTCGTCTCGCTCACCTGGCTCAACAACAGTATCCCGCCAGACAGCGAGGCCTGCACCAGGATCGAAATATACGGCGTCTTCCAGCGCGGATGGATCTTGCCAAACGCCTTGGGCAAATAGCGATCGATTCCCACCACAAAAGGCACGCGCGCAATGCCGGCAACGGTCGAGCCCACTCCACCCACGTTGCCGGCACCGGCCAGCAGAGCCGCGACAATCCCCAGAAAAGCCACGCGCAGCACCATCGACCCCGCGGAGATGGCCCCAAAAACGCCGCTCTGAGGATCAATACTTTCGGCCGGAATCAGGGTCAGAATCGCAAACGTTCCGGCGATGTACATCAGCGCGATCAGAGCACCGGCGCCGAACACCGCGCGCGGCAGCGTCCGCCGTGGATCGCGCACCTCTTCGCTCATCGCTGAAACCAGCTCGAGCCCTGTAAAGGCAAACGCTATCTGCGACCAGAAGTTCACCGTGTCCCAGTTCCACGCCGGCAACATGTTCAAAGCGGTGAAGTGCGTCGCCGACCCGTGGCGCATGTACACCAGCACGGCAATCCCTACCAGCATCACCAGCGGCAGATAGGTTCCGACGCCCCCGGCGTTTTGCAGCCATTTGCCGATGTTCAGTCCCACGATGTTCAGCACCACCGCAACCGCCAGCATGCCCAGCGACACGCTTAGCAGATAGGTGCGATCCTGCGAAAGCGCCGCTCCGCGCCCGCCAAAGATGTACGCGCTCATCGAAGCACTCGCCAGCAGCAGCCCCGGAAAATAAAAGACCGTATAAATCCAGTAAGTCCATCCGGCCACAAATCCGTGAAACGTGCCGAACGCCTCCTTTGACCACACATAGAGCCCGCCCTCCTCGGGGAACCGCGACGAGAGTTCGTTGATCACCAGCGCTCCGGGCACAAAAAAAAAGACCGCGGCCAGCGCCCACAGGCTGATTGAAGAAGTCCCGTTGTGCCCGGCGGCCGCAATCCAGCGCGGACCCAGCACGGTGGCGATGTTGAACAGCAGCACATCCCAGAATCCCATCGCCTTGCGCAGCTGCGATTTCGTGGCTGTAGCGTCGGGCGCGTAAAACGTCATGGCGTCACCTTGAGTCGGAAGGGAAATGGATGCGGTACGCGGAGAAACTACGTGGCAGTCGAAGCAGGACGAGACTCGGCAGCAGCCAGATCGAAAGTGGTTCCGGGCAATTCCACCTTCGGCCAGGCAAGGCCCTTATACAGCCTCCACTGTCTCATCCACCGGGTCCAGCGTTTCCAGTCCTTCATCCCTCGCCGCGTTGAGCAAGACCGGGGAAGAGGAGACAAATTGGATCGCCGTTCCCTTGAAAATGTCTCTCGCCGCCAGCGCTGCGCCAAGCTGCAAGGCGGCAGGCCACTTCAGGGCGCTCCGATCCAGCAGTTGCCGCGCGGCCTCGATCACCGCGGGATTGAGCGGCTGCTGCACCGTCCGGGCCGACTCCAGCCGCAGCACTTCGAGCGCCTCCTCCGCGTCTTGGGGGGCAATCTCCCCGGTCTGCTCCCGCCTTCTGATCGCCGCATACACTTCCAGCGGCGTCGCGGCCGATATCAGCTTGCGGTTGTCCTCAATCGTCTCCATCAGCCGGATCATCGCATCCGTACCGGGCTCGCGTACAAACAGCTTCGCAAATGCGGTGGCCTCCAGATAATAGAAGCTCACTCAACCTCCTGCGCTTCCGCGATTTCCTCTGCGATTGCCTCGCCCTGCAGCGCCACCGGATGGAAGCGCTGCGTCTCCTCGGAAATCCCCGCCTCGGCGCGGTTCAGGCGTATCGTCGTCGTCGGATACGCCGGCGTCTTCGGATTCGCAATCTTGCTGGTCATCACCACGCCGCGCTGGATCGCCTCCGCCAGCACCGCCTGCCGCGTCTCCGGCTGCTGATTCCAGCGAAATGCCTTGCGCGCCAGGAACGAGTCCCGGAACCACTTCAGTGCGATGAATGCATGACCGCCCCGCTCCGCTTCTGCCAGCGCCGCGCACAGCTCCTTGACCCGGGCATCCATGTCTCCCGGCGACAGCGCTTCCTCAAGCTCGCCTTCTTCATGCGCGTTGTGATGGTTCGTCGCCGCTCTCGAATTTCTCCCCGGGCGCTCCGCGAGTTCTTCGTCGCCGGTCCGCTCAAAATAAATGCGGACTTCATCGTCTTCGGGTGACCATGTTTCCGCCGACGCGCTTCGCCGCTTGCTCCTTCCATTTTCGCTGCAAAGCTCCACAATCGCCTGGTATCCCGGAGGAGCAAGAAACCGCAGCGCCCGCACCAGGCCCGGATCCTGGGAGTAGGCCAGTTCATTCAATGCATCCTCGATAATCTCTTCCGCCGCGGGAATGCTTAGATTGGTGTTCTCTATGCTGTTTTGCACAGCTTTGGTCTGCTTCATGCCGTTCTCTCCTCTTGCTGACATTTGCGCTCACGGTCTCGGGGAAGATCGAACATTCGGCCCCATGAGGAGCCCCATGGCGCAAAGGCCACCTGCTTTAAGAAACCGCATCTATCCGGAATGGGCCCGGTATAACCATTCGACGCTTCAAAAAAACCGATCGATTGGAAACCCTTCAACGCCCCAAGTGCGGCTAAGCTTCATCCCCGCGATGGCCTTTATCCATCCGTCCTCATGATGCAGCACGCCCTTCATTGCTTGCGGAAGCAGTTCGCGTCCGGAATCTGTCCTGACTGAAGGGAACCCTGACGCTGCTTCACAGATAAAATTTTAAAAGTGGCTGGTATTCATTAAGGCCTTTGCCGGGCCCTCGTATGTTTTCTCGTCTAACCCCATTGATTCGAGAAAAGTTAGATCAGAATGGAAATATACATCGTCCAGTGTACAGAAATCTGCCCCTCCGCCGCACATCAAAAACAGATTTTTCTGTTTTTGAACAAATAGTTGCACCGCAGGGCAGCTTACCCCCGCGCCCCGGATTCGTACAATAGATAGTATGCGCAGTTTTCTGAAGCTCCTGCTTCCTTTGCTTTGGTTCCTGGTTCCGATCTCAATCTATGCAGATCCCGCCCCGGCTTTCGATCTTTCCGGGCCCAAAGTGGATGTGCACGTGAAGCGCGGGGCAATCACTTTGCCCGTCTCCGAGGTCCCCAACCTCCTCCCCGGCGATCGGCTCTGGATTCATCCCGACCTGCCTGAAAGCCAGTCGGCCCATTTCGTTTTGGTGATCGCTTTCCTGCGCGGATCAACCAACCCTCCTCCGCCCGAGTGGTTTACCAGAGTTGAAACATGGAGCCGCGAAGCCCGCGAAGAAGGCGTCTTTGTGACTGTCCCGGCCGAAGCCCAGCAGGCAGTGATGTTTCTCGCACCCGAGACCGGCGGGGATTTCAACACCCTGCGCAATGCCGTTCGCGGCCGTCCCGGCGCCTTCGTCCGCGCATCCCAGGACCTGCAGGCAGCCAGTTGGGAGCGCATGCGGCTTGAGGCCTTTCTGTCCGACGTAAAAGCCACCAGCCAGACCGATCCGAAACTCCTCAAAGACCGCGCCGAGCTGGCCGCGCGCAGCCTGGGCATCAAGATCAACCAGGACTGCTTCCTCCGGCCCGTCGATCAGCAGGCCACGTGCCTCGGGCAGAACTCCGCGGGCCTGGTGCTCGACGACGCCAATGCCCAATCCCTGGTCAGCCAGCTCACCAACGGCGACACCGGCGACCTGATGAACCAGCTCAGCTACTCGACCGTGGCCGGCGGCGGCCTCTATAGTCCCTATGTCGGCGCGGTCGTCGACATGGCCCGTATCCTGGCCTCTCTGCATACCGCCCACTTCCAATACATTCCAGCCCTGGCTCTTCCCACAGCAGACACCCTCAACCTTCGGCTCAACGTTCCCCCCTCATTCCGAAACCCGAAGTCGGTGGTCGTGGTGGCGCTGCCGCCGATCGGCCCCGCCAAGCCCGAGCCGCTTCACCCCGTCAACCTCTCCGATAACTTTTGTGCCTATAAGCCGGGCCTGGCCCTGCCCGCCGAGGGGGCTCCGCTCGTATTCGCCACTCAAATCGCGCACGACCTGGTACTGCACGTCGAGCCGGCCGGCGGTCAGAAGGGCTCGCCGATCGATCTTCCCGTTAAAGTCGATTCAGGTCTTGGCGGCCTGGTGTTCGTAGACAAGGTTCCTACTCTGCCAGGAGGCGAGCTGAATGGCGTCGTCACCGGCAAGTGGGGCTTTGAGGACTGGGAGGGGCCACATTTCCACCTCGTTGCCCCCGAGCAGGGCGAATGGACTCTGGCGGCCACCGATCAGTCTGCCCTCGTCGTCGGCCGCGACGACATCGTTCACTTCCAGGGACAGAACTCTCTCTGCGTCGAAAAAGTCGAGGAGTTGTCCGCCGACAACCACCACGTCCCCCTGGTCTGGAAATCGCCCAAACCCGACACTCTTGACGCCACCATACCCCTTGAAAACGCTACACCGGGAACCGTCGACGTCGCCATCTATCAATACGGAATCGAACAGCCCGACCAGATCAAGATGACCTCCTACGAATCGGCCGCATCCCTCGAGCGCCTTACCCTCTCGGCCGGCGACAAGGAAGCTCTGCTCAAAGGCACCCGCCTCGACCAGGTCGCACAGGCCAGAATCGGCGAAATCAGTCTTTCCCCCTCCACGCTCACCCACGTCGACGAACTCGATCAGTTGGTCATGAATGCGGCCGGTTCAACCGCCGCCCTGGTGCCGGGAAAAACCTACCAGGGCCGCGTCAATCTGAAAGACGGGCGCGAGCTCAAAGTGCCGGTCACGGTCGACCCGCCCAGACCGCAGATCACGCTGCTCAGCAAAGGCGTACAGGATGTTGTCGCCACCACGCCCTCGCCGGTCCAGTTCAATAACCCTGACGACCTGCCCGTTGATGGGCGAGTGGTCTTCTTCCTCAAATCCAGCTCTCCCGACTTCTTTCCACGGGACCAGAAGGTCGAAGTGGCCGCCGCCGATTCCAGCTTCCACACCGTGCTCAGCCTCTCCGATGGCAGCCTGATGCTGGAAGACTCGAAGACTGCCGTCGGCACCATCGAGCCTCTCACCCGTTTCGGCAACTCCGCCTTCGGGCCTGTCCGCATCCGCGCCATCTCCGCCGATGGAGCAGCCGGCGAGTGGCTCTCGCTCGGCACACTGGTGCGCCTGCCAGTCTTTAAGGATCTGCGATGCCCGCACGCTGTCTCGCGGCCCTGCATTCTCAGCGGCAGCAATCTCTTCCTGATCGAATCCATCTCCGCCGCAAGCGACTTCAGCAACGCCACCGACGTGCCTGCGGAGTTCACCGGAAACCAACTGGCTGTTCCCCATCCCTTGACCGGAGTTCTTTATCTTAAGCTGCGCGATGATCCGGCCACGGCGCAGACTCTCACCTTGCCCATCGTTCCGATCACCGCGCCTGCCGAAGCAGCGGCCCTGAAGTCGCAACCGGCCTCTCCGGCGCCAGCCGAGCCGGTCCATGATTCAGATACCGAGCCCCAGGCCGCGCCCGCATCTGACTCGAAACCCGCGCCATCCTCACCGCCCCTCGCGGCCGTTTCGCATTCGCCCTCCGGCTCCTCTAAATCAACCGGGGCTGCTGCACATACGGCGGCGCCGGCGGCGCCGTCTCCTTCCCCGAATAACGAATAGGCAAACCAACAGGAGTTACCGCTTTTCATTGACTCACAAGCTCGATTCGGTTATTCTTAAGTCCTTGCGCGGTGTTGCGCCTGGGGTCTGTGTGTTGGGGTCTCCATCAGGTTCATGGTTTGCAGATGGAGCGTACGTACCACCCGGATCCGGCTGGTGAAGGCCTGAATTGGCATGGGTTCACCGGAACAGGCCACCGGCTGCCGGGGCGGCGATTCTGCCCGGTCGAGCCAGAGCACAAAAAGGGCTAACCCCCGCAGTCCTCTCCCGAACAGGTTTGTTTGGCAGTGGGTAGAGTAAAAGTCCCGTGCGTTTTTGCATGGGCGATGCGCGATTTGCGCAAAAGATTTTCCCGGGGAGCCCGCTTTTGAGCCGGTCCGGTGATTTTGAAGAGGGTAGGAGAGCGATGGGTACCTTTGTTCCGAGCGGCAAGGATATTGTCCGCAAGTGGTATGTAGTGGACGCAAGCGGACAGACACTTGGCCGGCTGGCCACCAGGGCAGCCAGTGTACTGGCGGGCAAGCTGAATCCGCAGTACGTGCCGTATATCGACATGGGCGACCACGTGATCGTGATCAACGCCGAGAAGGTACGGCTGACCGGGTTGAAGGCGCAGAGCAAGCTGTATCGCCGCTACACTGGATTCCCAGGCGGGCTGCGCGAGGAGTCGTTCTCCCGGCTGCTGAACCGCAAGCCGGAAAAGATTCTGGAAGAGGCCATCAAGGGCATGTTGCCCAAAAGCAAGATGGGACGTCAAATGGCGACCAAGCTGAAGGTTTATCGCGGCGACAAACATCCCCACCAGGCTCAGGGCCCGGTGGCGCTGGAAATTGCGTAGGGCAGCTTTTAGCTGTCAGCGATCAGCTTTCAGCTCTTTTCATTCAGGAACGAACAGCCGAGGTCGAACGAGTCACCCGGCAGGGAACAAAAAGCTGAAGGCTGATAGCTGAAGGCTTAAAGCTAGGAGAAGGAATGGCAGATCTGGTTCAGTATTACGGGACGGGGCGGCGCAAGTCGGCGATCGCACGCGTCTTCCTGCGTCCCGGCACGGGCGAGTGGAAGGTCAACGGCAAGGGCTTCGATGAATACTTCGTCACCGAACAGCAGCGCGTGGCTGCAAAGCGCACCCTGGTGGTGGTGGAACTGGCCCCCAGCTTTGACGTGCTGACCACGGTGAGCGGCGGCGGCGTGGCCGCGCAGGCGGATGCCGTGAAGATGGGCATCGCCCGGGCCCTGATCGAGTTCAATCCGGAGCTGCGCAAAGTGCTGAAGGCCGAAGGCCTGCTGACACGCGATGCGCGGCAAAAAGAACGGAAGAAGTACGGACAAAAGGGAGCGCGCAAGCGGTTCCAGTTCAGCAAGCGCTAACGCGCTTGCCAGTGTTCAGTGAACAGTGGTCAGCATGCAGCACCGAAGCGATTGCGGCGAACTGACCTCTGATCTCTGACCACTGTTCCCTGAACACTGATCACTGTTTTTCACCAATCTCCCCGCGAGGGGAATAAATCCGGGCACCGGCTGAGCCCACCCGGATGCAATCCACAAAGGAGGCCCATTGGCCACGATCACAATGAAGGAGCTGCTCGAAGCGGGTGTTCACTTCGGGCATCAGACCAAGCGCTGGAATCCGAAGATGAAGGAATACATCTTTGGCGAGCGTAACGGGATTTACATCATCGACCTGCAGAAGACGCTCAAGCTGTTCAAGGACGCGTCGAAGTACATCACCGAGCTGTGCTCGCAGGGCAAGACGGTACTATTCGTCGGCACCAAGCGCCAGGCACAGGACGCAGTGGCGGAGGAAGCCACTCGCGCGGGCATGCCGTATATCAACCAGCGCTGGCTGGGCGGTTTGCTGACCAACTGGGTGACCGTGCAAAAGTCGGTGAAGCGCCTTCAGGAACTGGATGAGATGGCGGTGGACGGCCGCTACGAGCTACTGACTAAGAAGGAAGTTATCAAGCTGGAGCGGGAGCGGAAACACCTGCAGGCCAACCTGGCCGGTATCAAGAGCATGAAACGGTTGCCCGACGCCCTGTTCATCGTCGACTCAAACAACGAGGCGATCGCGGTCAAGGAAGCGCGCAAGCTGGGCATACCCGTCGTGGCGGTGGTCGATACCAACTGCGACCCGACAGTGGTCGACTACGTGATTCCCGGCAATGACGACGCGCTGCGCGCCATTCGACTGTTCACCTCGAAGATTGCCGATTCGGCGGCCGAGGGCGTGAACCTGGTGGGCGACAAGGCGTTTGAGGTCGAGGTTCCGGAGTTGATCGCCGTCGAAGCTGCCGAGGCTCCAGCTGCATCCGGCGAGGATGTGGATCTGGAAGCGGTCCTGGGCGGCGGCATCCGCAAGGCCCCGGCCGCTGTTGCGGCCCTCGACGAGGACGAAGCCACCGAGCGCGCACTTTAATCTCCACTGCGCGCACGGGCGCGCACCAGACGAGCGTGGCGCCCTCAACTGAGTGCCACGCTTTTCTTATGCCGGGAAACAGAAATGGCTCTTTACTACCACTCCGGCGAGGAGATCAGGAAAGGCGACAAGATACTTCTTGCCGAGCGGTTCGCCGGCGAAATTGAGTTTGTCGCCGATCCGTTGGTCGATGACCCGGCGACAAGTTGGTATGTGAAGGAATATGGGGGGGGCGTGATGATCCGGGAACCGGCACTACATGGACTGGTTTTTTCAAGCAAACCCGACCAGGATGACGAACTGGAGTTCGTATCCAGGGGAAATTGATCCGGCGCTAATCAGGATCATGGAATCATCGGTAGAAAATTGAAGGTTAGGAAAACAGGAAAAGAGAGATGACTACAGTGAGCGAAAAGATTGCTGCAAGCCAAGTGAAAGAGCTTCGCGAGAAGTCCGGCGCGCCGATGGGCGATTGCCTCAAGGCGCTTCAGGAAGCCAAGGGAGACATCGAGGCGGCCTTCGTGGTGCTGCGCAAGCGGGGCATGGCGTCGGCGCAGAAGAAGGCTTCGCGCACCACCAATGAGGGCGCGGTGGGAACTTACATCCACGCCGGCGGCAAGATCGGCGTGCTGATCGAGCTAAACTGCGAGAGCGACTTTGTGGCCCGCACCACCGACTTCCAGGAGTTGCTCAAAGACCTCGCCATGCACATCGCGGCCAGCGACCCGCGCTACGTGAAGCCCGAGGATGTGACCGCGGCCGACATGGATCGCGAGAAGGAGATCTATCGCGCCCAGGCGGCTGCAACCGGCAAGCCCGCGCCTGTGATCGAGAAGATCGTCGATGGCAAGATGGCCAAGTTCTACGAGGAGGTTTGCCTGCTCGAGCAGCCCTTCATCAAGGAACAGACGGTAAGCATCAAGGAATTGATTGCGCAGAAGGTCGCCAAGCTGGGCGAGAACATCACGGTGCGGCGTTTTGCACGCTTCAAAGTGGGCGCGGCAGATTGGACCGTGGCGCAGACCAAGCCGGTCGAAGCTGCCGCCGAGTAACGGTCGCCTCCCGGAAAAATAGCTTCAAAAGCCCGGAGAGTTTTCCTGGGCTTTTTTCCTGCTGGCGGTTAAATGCGCATAAAAGAAGGGGCAATCCGCACTGCGGATTGCCCCTCTTTTATGCAGGCTTGCCACCCCGCCGACCTACGGCAGGTAGTAGCGGAACGAGGTCCAGAACATGTTGTCGATGCCCTTGGCCCCGATGAGCGGACTCGACTGCGCGCCCGCCGTGCTGGTGCCGGACCAGCCCTCGCGCACAGCGTAGCCATACTGGATGCTCTGGCGCAGGCGGCCTCGGTCGCCCTTGTAGATGTCATACCAGTAGCCGCCTGTAAACTCCTGCACGTCGCGGGCATTGTTTCCGCAACCGGAGCCGGCAGGCTGGTAACCTACCGAGCCGGACGCCAGGCCCGGGTTTGCCACGGTTGAACAGGTCGCCGAAACACTGGCGTAGCGCGAGCCGTAGCCGACGGGCGTGATCACCGGCGCTGTTCCGAAGTGCGAACCCCAGCTGCCGCCCGCAGCGTACATCGCTGCAGTGGGCTTGGCTGAGCAGAAGGTGGAGGCGTTGGCAGCCGTAACGCCGGTCTCACAGAAGGTCGCCGTGGGACTGCCCAGGGTGAGCGCCGAGGTTGCAAAGTCGGTGCGTCCCGCATAGTCCCCGCCGTAGTTCGCCCACAGAGTAAGGCGCGGCGTCGGCGTGGCTTCCAGGGTGAACAGGCCCGACAGGTTATGAATGGGGGCCAGGTTGCCGTTGGCGTCGTTGGTCACATCCGACAGCGTGGTAGCGCCGTAGCGGCCCATGCCCGGGCCGTAAAGGCCCTTCACGCCGAAGCTCACCGCTTTCCCCAGGGGCACCCGTGCGCTGGCGCCGAAGCCGCCCAGAACAATGCTGTCGTTGTAAGAACCGGTAGTCGTCGACTTGGCCAGAACCGTGGTGCCCGGGGCCGCGCCATTGAATCCCTCAATGTCGGTGACGCCGCCGTATTTGACCGAATTGGTGGTCACGCCCGGATAAACCGTCTCGTGCGCGAATCCGGCGATGCCGATCAGTTCATAGTGTCCCCATCCCGGGTCAAAGGTCGCCTTGAAGATCAGGTCAGGCGCGGAATTGAACGAGATGTTGGTGATATTGGTGTTGGCGGTCACGGTGTTGTAAACCGGAATATAGTTGTACACCGTATTTCCAGCCGAGTCGCTGGTCTTCAGGTTCGAGTAAGACTGGACATAGGTGGTTGCGGCCACGGTGCTGATCGCCGCATTGTAGTTGCCGCCGTTCTGCCCGGCCGAACCCAGAATCGCGTAGGGCGTGCTACCGGCGAGCGCCGCCGAGTAGAGCAGCTGCGGGTTCTCCGCCGCAAAACCGAAAGCGGCGTGCTTGGTCGAATATGTGACGCGGAAGCCATACTGGCGCGTCCACACAAAGCCCGCCACGTAATTCGGATCGATCGTTTGCGGGGTCATGATATCGCCGGAGAGGTTGGAGATGCCCACCTTGTCTTCGGTGGCCAGCGACCAGAGCTGTCCGCCGGTAAAGGCCCAGCCGTTGTTCAGAGCCGCCTGGCCCCAGATGACGCGCTGGCGCAGCACGTAGCTGTTGGACTGGTTGTTGTTCGAGGTGATGCCGGTGCCCAGCCAGTCCGCTTCGTAGTAGCCCTTCAAGGTGCCCCAGCCGGTCTTGCCCTGGGCCATCAGTGTCACGCGCGACTGACGGGCGCTGCCGTAGAACTCGCTCAACGAATAGGCATCCGCGCCTTCATAAGGAATCGAGCTGAAGGCGGTGGGAATATCTCCGCCCGTGGCCTTGGACCGCCAAACTGTCTCACCTGCGGTGTAGCCCCCCGGAGTAATCGTGATGCCCTTATAGTGCAGGGTGTCGGGACTGCTGATGGCCTTCTTGATGCTGGCGTTCTCGTCCGAGACCGTGGTGGCCAGCGAGAGCTGATTGGCCTTCAGGTCGGTAACCGTGCCTTGAAGCGTGGAAACCGCCGAGGCGTTCTCAGTGAACGCGGCCTGCTGCGCGGTGGCATCGGCCTCGGCCTTGGCCGCGGCGGCTTGCGCGTCCGCCGCCTGCTGCTGGGCCTGCTTCAACTGGGTGTCCTTGTCCGCCAGGTTGTTCTTCAGGCTATCGATCTGCCCCTGGAGCTGCTGACGCAACGCTTCAATCTGGTCCGCAACCGATGGCGGCGGAGGCGTCTTGGACTTCCTGGTTGCGTGCTTCTTCACCGGCGGCGTCGCGTCGCTGGCATAGGTATAGGAAACAACAAAACAAGCTGCCAGTGCGACTGCGGCAACTCTGCATGCTCTGGATTTCATCGGGCCTCTCTTTTCTTCTCGGATCTGTTGGAATTTGTCGGTACATAATCACTGATGAACGCACTTGTATCCCGCCGCCTGAGGGTGCCGGATAAGAAAAAGTGGAGAGGCACTGTCGGTGTGCGGAAAAGATTCTTCATAACGATCGTGAAAGCAGAAGAAGAACTTCGAAATGGCGAAAACTTCTCCTATCGCTTTCGTATTTCAGGGTCGCAGACTTTGATGAATATTTGACGAATTCATATATTTTTAACAATCCAAAATGGGATCGCATACCTAAGCAAGCAAAGGGAAGTCATCAAATTTTAATAATAGGAAAGCGCCCCTTGTAACATTCGGAATGGAGCCCGCGAATCATATCTGAAACTACCGATTCCTGCCGGCCTGGGGAGCGCCGCTATTTGCTACTTTACCGTTGATGAGTTATTGCCGGCGCTGAGCAAGTTAGCCAGAAGGCGGTAAGATCCTGGCACTAACTCCGGTAACTGGCGATAGAGAGCGTAGGCGACGTAGATATAGGTTCCATGGCCGGGGTGAGTTACGAGCAGTCCTCCGCGTTGCGGGTCCTGCCCCGGGTCGGCAGTTTCGGTGAGCGCGCTGTACCCGGGGTCCCAGCTGTCGAGGAATGAGTGACCTCTCTCCTCGAGCCAGCCGTCGAAGTCCGCGGCGGTGATCCTGTTGGGCCACGAAAGGAGCGGGTTGGCGGGATCGAGCAGCTTCACCGTCGCCTGCTCATCGACGACGCGCTCCGGAGTGCGGCCCATGGCAAGCGGCAGCAGCGCAGGGAAGGTTTCGCTCTGGTACTGCACAATCAGCGTTCCTCCCCGCCGGACAAACTCCTCCAGGCGCGGCTGGGCGAGGGCCAGCGCGCGGCGCGTGGAGTAGGCGCGAATTCCAACCACGATCACGTTCCACGTTGAGAGGTCGGCTGATGCGAGGTCCGTATCGGAGAGCAGTTGCGGCTCGACCCCGAGCTCGGCGATGGCCTCGGGAACCGTGTCTCCGGTACCCATGATGTAGCCGATGCGCAGGCCGGGCGCCAGCTTCACGTCTACCTTGCGGGCCTCGAGCGTGGCGGCCCGGTATTGGTTGTAGGGATCGAGGCCCTGGTAGCCCACTCTGCGCCAGCCCGACTGGTAGATCCGCCCAGCCGATCGCGCAACGGCCTGGATGGTGTAGGCGCGGGCGCCAACATCGACCGCAGTGACGGAGAACTTGAGCGGCAGTGTGTCGCCTGCGCCTTTCAGATTGAATTGCTGCTGATCGGGATCGGAACGCCAGCCCTTGGGCAGCTTCAATTGCACCGTGCCTTCGGCCGCGGCCTGCGCGTGGACGGTAACTTCTACCGGGAGGGCGCTGCCGTCGAGGGGAAGAATGCGCGCATGCGGTGCGACATCGACGCCAATGGCCGGCGTCACCACCAGAGGCTCATAGATGCCGCCAGGGCCGTTGACGCGCTCCAGCGTCTGCACCGCTTTGCCCAGCCGGATGGGAACGCCGTCGAAGCTGAACTCCGCCCACGCCGCCAGCGGCCAGGGGGCGAATGAATCTCCGCGCAGCATTTCATCGGATATGTCGTAGTAGGCCTGTTCGGTTGAGGGGCGCGTGAAGTAAGGCTCCGTCGGCGCTGCATCTTCGGCTGCCTCAACATGAAAAAGCCGGTCCGAAGTGGACGCGACATCGTCGGTCCCGCTGCCCGAGTCTTCGATCTTCCACGGCGAGCCGTCGTGACTTTCAAGCCAAACGCGAGTCAGCTTCGCCTCCGACCCAGGCTGCGATAGATGCGCGCGAACCTCAAACTGCTGCCCTGGAACGACACTGCGCGGCATCTCGTCGGCAGTGCCTCCGCGGCCGAAGCCGCCGCCCTGCGTGCCGCCCGGCCTCGCCGTGAATGCGATCAGATCGAGTCCCAGCAAGTCTTTGAGGGCGGTCTGAAATTGCTCAATCTTGGTAGAGAGTTCGAGGTCCAGTCCGGCCTTTGTCTCCCGGTCGAGATCGCTCAAGTTCACGCGCGCGTAGAGATCCAGAGTGCGGCGATAGATGGGCGTGAGTTTGCGCGCTCCCTCCACGCCCTTCTGATTGCTGCAATCGTTCTGGTGCGCATCGAGCGCGGTTTGAATCTCCCGCAGGCCGCTTGTGAGCCACTGGGGAGGCGCGCCCTTGACCATGCCGGCCAGACCTTCAAGGCTGGTGTCGATGTTGACTTTGCGATTGTGGAAGAGACTCGCGTCGTCGGCTCTGCTGTTCGCGGCTGTAGCTGCAGGCTGCGCCGCCCACAGGTGATAGTCGGAAGTCACAGGACCGCTCAGAGCCGGACTTGCGCCTCCATACTGCGACTTCTGCATTCCCCAGCCTTCGCGGGCGATCTGCACGTAGCTCCGGCCCAGAGCAGCGTCCCACGTACCCACGGGAATGGAGGCGTCGGTGGAGAGAGCCCCGTCCGTCCACTCGCCGGTGACGTAGTTGTGAAACTTCGCCGGCGCCAGCTTGCCGGTGGCGTAGTCGAAGATTCCTTTTGAAGTCACGGGCACGAACGGAGTGCGCGAGTAGACGGCCAGCGGCTGCCATGGCTCAAGGCCTTCCTTTAACTGCTCGGGAAAGACCCTGGGATCGCCCGCGGCCTTGAATGCCTCCTGGGCGATTTCGCCGGAGACCTGGTGGTGGCCGTGGCCGTCCGAAACGCCGCCCACAAATGTTGACAAAATCACCTGCGGACGAACGCGCCGCACGGCCAGCACCGCATCGTAGAGGACACGCTCGTGTCCCCATTTCGCGAAGGATTCCTGTTGCGTCTTCGAGAAGCCGAAGTCGGCCTCGGTGCCCCATAGCTGGTTGACCCCGTAATACTCGTCGGCCTTGAGCAGCTCACTCGTGCGTATGAGTCCGAGCGCATCGTAGCTCTCGGCCGACATGGCATTCTGCCCGCCTTCGCCGCGGGTGAGCGTGAGCAGCGTGACGCGCGCGCCCATGCCGCGGGCCAGATAAGTCATCAGCGCGCCGTCTTCGTCGTCCGGATGGGCCACGATAAACAGCACGCTCGCCGTGGTGCCGAGTTGTTTCAGCGTCTGTTCGAGCTGCAGCTCGCCGCGATCCTCGGCCAGCGGCAGGGCGTTGCTTGCCGGCGCCTGCGGTGGAACAGCGGCCAACTCGCTTTCAGCGGAGGATTGAGGCGATTGCGCACCGAGCGGAGCGAAGTTTGCGCTTATGGCTGCCAGGGCCGCGAGAGCCATGATGGCGAACGATGGTTTGAGTCTGCCTGCAAAGAACATGGTCCAAGCCAGTGTACAATCCGGTGAGCGCAATTGCCCTTATGCCTCCTGTTTCCCCCACTTCCGCAAACACCCATAATCTCGAACGGCGCGTGGGCCTCGGTTCGGCCGTGCTCTTCAACATGCTGGAGATGATCGGGGTGGGGCCGTTCATCACCCTGCCCCTGGTGATTGCGGCGGCAGGCTACCGGCTCTCGGTGTGGGCCTGGGTGCTGGGCGCTGCCATCGCCGTTGCCGACGGGCTGGTCTGGGCCGAACTGGGCGCGGCTTTTCCGCGCGCCGGCGGCTCGTACGCATTCCTCCGTGAGGTCTATGGCCCGGAGGGCGCGGGAAACTGGCTGGGCTTTCTTTATGTGTGGCAGGTTGGATTCACGGCCCCGCTCTCGATCGCTTCCGGGTGCATCGGCCTCTCCGGATTTCTCGCCGTCTTCTGGCCCGGTCTTGATCGCGCTCCGATTGCGTCGCTGCCCGCGCTGCACTACGCTAACTTTGCCGCGGCCGCATCCTGCCTGCTGGTCACTGCGCTGCTTTATCGCAATCTCAGCTCCGTCACGCGCCTCGCGTGGGTGTTGTTCGCGGGCGTGCTGGCGGCCATTGCCGGAGTCATCGTTTCGGGATTCGCGCATGCCGCCGCCACGGGCGGGTGGCACATGCCCGCCGCGCCAACGCTCGCCGCCTCAGCCGCCGTCAGTGGCCTTGCCCAGGCCACGCTGCTGGCCACCTACTGCTATTGGGGCTACTACAACATCACCTTCCTGGGCGGAGAGGTGCGCAGTCCGGAAAAGACGATTCCGCGCGCGATTCTGCTGTCGGTCGCGATCGTTGCGGCGTTTTACGTGACCATGAACCTCGCCGTGCTGCCTTCGTTGCGCAATGCCGCTCCGCACGCCGCGGAGAGCGCAGTGCTGCGGGTGCACCTGGTGGCCGACATTGCGCGCTCGGCCTTTGGCCGCTGGGCAGGATTGACGATTGCGGCGCTCATTGTATGGACGGCGTTTGCCTCGGTCTTTTCGCTGCTGCTCGGCTATTCCAGGGTGCCCTATGCCGCCGCGCGCGACGGCAACTACTTCCGCTTTCTGGCCGCGGTCCATCCTCGGCACGGCATTCCCCACCGCTCGCTGGTAGCGCTCGGCCTGGTGGCATGCTGCTTCTGCTTCTTCACCCTGGCGCAGGTGATTACGATGCTGGTGATCACGCGCATTCTGCTGCAGTTCTTTCTGCAACAGGCAGGGGTCATGCTGCTGCGCCTGCGCCACCCTGAGTTGCCGCGGCCCTTCAGAATCCCGCTCTATCCGCTGCCCCCGCTGGCGGCGATGGCCGGCTTTGTGTTCATCCTAGTGAACCGTGCCAACGCGCTCAAGGGGCTAGGGGTGGCGGCGGGGATTGCGGTTTCGGGAACTGCGATTTATCTCGTCAGGGCGCGCCAGCTGCGGCAGTGGCCATTTGCGGCGAATGCCATTTCCAGTCGCTGACCTGCATTTCTCACCCCCCAATTTTGCACTCTCTCGATCGGCTCCATTAAGCCCGGAAAGAAGAGGTACTCCAAGCGTGTCGAACGAGAACTTGAGCCATATCACTTCACTGCCGACATGGAGAAGGGCGCCTCTGGCTGATGCAGCGACCATGTTGCAAGCTCCTTGTTGCTCATAACGAAACGCAAGACACCACCGTCCATCAATTCTTTGTGCCAGAGAAAGCTGCGTTGAAGCGGTTTACCGTTGAGAGTAACGGACTGTATGTAGGCGTTGGTATCGCTTAGGTTCTTTGCCACAATGGTCAAAATTTTCCCGTTGGGCAGGTGCAGCGTTGCCTGATCGACGAACGGTCTACCAATGACGTATTGATTCGATCCCGGAGCGACGGGATAAAAGCCGAGCGACGTGAAGATCAGCCACGCGGACATCTGTCCAAGGTCATCGTTCCCAACCAGGCCGTCCGGTGTTGGTTTGTACTGGGAGTCGACGATCTGGCGAAGCCTTTCCTGGGTGCGCCACGGAGCCTCCGCGTAATCGTATAGATAAGCCAAATGATGGCTCGGCTCGTTGCCGTGAATGTACTGACCGATCAAGCCGCTGATGTCTTCCACATCGGCGTATTGCTTTGGATCCACTTTTGCGTCGAACATCGCGTCGAGCTTCGTGACCAGCTTGTCATCTCCACCGAGCAAGCTGATGAGACCCTGAACGTCCTGAGGCTGATACCAGGAGTACTGCCATGAGTTTCCCTCGGTAAATCCGCTATCCGCACCGGCGCGGGCGGGGTCGAATGGTGTTCGAAACTCGCCGTTCGCAAGGCGCGGCTCGACAAATCCATCTTTACTGTTGAAACTGTTGCGCCAGTAGGCGGCCCGTTTGTCGAAGGTGTCTGCCAGTTCAGTCTTTTTCATCGCGCGTGCCACCCGCGCGATAGTCCAGTCGTCGAAGGCATATTCGACGGTCTTTGAAGCCCCTTCGCCATCTTTATCGACTGGCACGTAGCCATATTTCATATATAGATCGAGATTGCCGTAAGGCCCGTAGGTGGCGCTGGCGACCATCGCTTTGAGAGCTTCGTTCCGGTCGAAGCCGCCAATGCCCTTCATGTACGCGTCGGCGATCTCCGGAACAGCGTGGTAGCCGATCATGCACCATGTCTCAATGCCCTGAAACTGCCAGATGGGCAGGATGCCGAATGGGCTCTCGTGTTGAGATGCGATCAGCGAATTCACCAGGCCGCTGGTGCGGCGCTCGGGCTCGATCAGTGTCATGAGCGGCTGTTCGGCACGGTAGGTATCCCAGAGGGATAGGGTTGAAACGAAGTCGAATCCGCTCGCCCGATGCACCTGGTTGTCCGGCCCGCGGTACTGGCCGTCGATGTCCATGCTGATGCTCGGAGCCATCAATGAATGGTAGAGAGAAGTGTAAAGGCTCTTCTCCATATCTGGAGTTGACTTGAAGTCGATGAGGTCAAGCTGGCGCTCCCATGCCGCTTTCGCAGCAGCCCGGGCTCCGTCGAAGTCGAAGGCTGGAACCTCGGCATTCATGTTGTGAATCGCGCCCTCTTCACTCACCGGAGACAGCGCGACCTTCACGACCAGCGGTCGATTCGCAGGGCTGAAATCGAAAACGGCAACCAGCCCGCGCCCCTCAATCGACTGGGTATTCTGTGGATTTGTTCCCGGCGACTTGAACCCGTGGTACTCAACAGGCGTCGGCTCAAAATCGTAGAGGCTGCGCTGCTGGATGGGCTGCGAGAATCGAATCGCAAAATAGAGTTGGCGTCCCGGCGCCCAGCCCCGGGTCTCGCGCATTCCCGTCACTGTCCCGTCCGGGCGAACACGGAGACGTGACCAAAGCACCTTGCCCGGATAGTTGTAAATGCTGGAGCGGAGATCGAGAAGAATATGGGCGGCCTTCCCCGAAGGATAGGTGTATCGATGGACGCCGACTCGTACGGTCGCAGTGAGTTCGGCGCGCACATCGTAGTCGAGAAGCGTGACAGCGTAGTAGCCCGGCTCGGCTTGTTCCTTTTCATGGCTGAAGCGGGAGCGGTAACCGGAGCCGGGCTTGTCAATTTCGCCGGGCTCAAGGCGAACAACTCCCGAGATGGGCTGCAGCAGTACGTCGCCCAGATCGGAGTGGCCGGAACCGGAAAAGTGTGTGTGCGAGAAGCCCAGGATCGTCGTGTCTTCGTAACGGTATCCGGCAGCCCATTTGTAGCTTTGTTTGAAAGGAAGAATCTGGGTGTCCGGGGAGAGTTGTACCATCCCGAAAGGAACGGTTGCACCGGGAAACGTGTGGCCATCGGGACCAGTCCCGATGAACGGATCTACCAGGGCAACTCTGGAGGGAGACAAATATCTGCTTTGAGCGCCGACCCGAAGGAAAGGCACCGATAGTACGCACAGGATTGCAAGCGCCTGCGCAAGGGTTGGTGGCTTATGTCCTCTCATTAAGAACCCCCGGAACGTAGCTTCGATCGATGTGACGTAAGGGTGTTTTGATTTCTGCGGAAGCGCTTGTTTTGAATACTGGAGCGCAACAGATGGAATCGATAAAGAAGCCATCGACACGTTCCTCGCCGGTTACAAAGGTCCGGAAGACCTGATCGGCGAGCGGTGGCTGCCGAAGCAACCAACCAAAACCCTGGAGGGCGGGCGATGAACGCCGAGTTGACCCACCCCCCGGACTACGAGAAGCATCCATCGGCATCCCGTCGAAACGATGCGTTGATTTGGTGCTTCGCCGGGAGGGACAGTCGGCCAGGCTAGGAGGCGCTCCGCGGTCTGGGCGAATCCATGGGTCTCCCATTATCAAGCTCGGGCACTTTACCAAGCAACACTGCATTCAACAGCGACCTGCGGACCTTGATGCGTCCGTTGTATTCGATAAACCCGAGCTTGCGAAACCGATTCATGAAGAAGCTCACGCGCGAGCGGGTGGTGCCGATCATTTCCGCCAGGGTTTCCTGGGATATTTTGGGAATGTATTGATCCGGGTCGCCCGGCTTGCCAAATTCCGCCATTAACAGGAGGATCCTCGCAAGGCGCTTTTCGCTGGAGTTGAAAAGCTGATCGACAAGGTCAGCCTGAATTCGCATGCTGCGGTCGAGCATGACCTTCAAAAACAGGTCAGAGAAACTATGCTCCGCATGCATAACGCGGATCATCTCCTCACGGCTGATTCTGAGCGTGGCGCAGGCGGTAATGGCAGTCGCTTTTGCCAGGCGCAGCCCATCGATTGTCGTGAGCGCCTCTTCTCCCACAAAATCGCCTGTGGAGAGGAGCGTGATGGTAGCTTCTTTCCCGGATTGTGAGACCACGGTGACCTTTGCTCGGCCCTGTTGAAGATAAAAGACCGAGTCCGCGGGATCTCCCTGCGAAAAGAAAGTCTCCTTTGGCGCCAATTGAATGATTTTCCTCCCCAGCCCCGCGCTGGAAAGGAAAGCGTCGGTATCGAATCCTGGCTTTTCGAGTTGAACCATGGGATCCTCTTTAAGGTGGGGCCTGCTCACTGTCACATGCTTTCTGGGAAGGCCGCTTGCAGGAGTGCGCGACCTCAATGCAATCTGGTGACTAGAGCGGGTTCGCGAACAGCGTCGAATGGTCGTCTTTTGACTATGACCCTTGGCTCTGTGTTCGACTATACGCCCGCTGGAAGCTTTTGTTCAATTCTGAACAACTCGTTCGCGAGCATTTCAAGTATCTTGGTTTCTGTGACACCAAGACGGCGCATGATGAGACGCTCCCGGATTCCCCCGTCAAAAAAGCGGGCACGAAAGTATCATTGGGATGAGCTCCTCACGCCTCGAGCGCGGCGGAGAGCGCAAGGAAGGAATTGAACCGATGCTTCCTCCGGGAAAAACGCGCGATTTGGCCCGCAGCCTGGTTGCAAGCGAGTCCGAAGCAAGTGCGCCCACCCTGCGAGCCGAGCCTGCGACTGTGCGCGTCTATGAGAGACTCCGCAGGCAACTTAGCTCACGGGTGGGAATTGATGGTTTTCAGGCGCTCGCTTATCGAGCCCTGGCTCTGGCCAAGTCGCAATCGGCCCGGCTCGACGCCGTGCAAGTTACGGCGAATGGAGGCTTGCGGGGTCTCCACGGAGTTGAATCCGTACTGGACGCGGGCCAGGATGGCGAGGCCGGGATCATTCTGATTGAGCAGTTGCTCGGGCTGTTCCTTGCCTTCCTTGGCGAGGCAACAACGCTGCGTTTGATAGAAGATTTACGCCTTCAGGTTGACATTGGGACAGAGGCGGCAACGAACCCGCAGGACGCGACGGCCGCAGCGGCAGATGGACCGGTAATGGCCGCGGCTTTCGAGGGCCTTCTACGAGAAATTGACCGGCTGAGGAGCGTCAGCGACCGGATTGAAACGCTCGCGGACAAACATCCCGGCATGGAGGATGGACTCGTGAGCGTTGCGGGGAACATTCGCAGCATTGCCACGGTTCTGGATGTCTTTACACTGATCCGAAGCAAGGCTGGCGGCCCGCAAGAAGAGCCACCTGACCTTGAAACAAATATGTACATGAATTGAGCCTCGCGAGCGCGTAATCCGGCTCGCCGGCCCGGGATTTGGAAGCGCCAAGGCCGCCACCGCGCGCCGACGACGAGAAAAAATCGCCTGAGCCTCCCACACAGCGTATAACAGTTTTCGGAACGGCGGATCTTGAACGATGCAGAGTTGAAAATGACGATTCGTCTTGAGTCACGCGAACTGGCACGGCGCCTTCTTCTTTGCGAATCCGAGGTTGAGTCCTCCGATCAGGCGCCGTCTCCAACTCTTCGCGTCTACGAGAAGTTGCGCCTGAGCCTTGGCGCATTTGCTGGAATCGCCGGATTTCGATCTCTCGCTTGTCGCGCCCTGGCGCTGGCCAGATCCGAAGATCCAGGCTTTAGCGAGGCCCGGGTTACCGAGGATGGGACTCTGCAGGGGGTCGGCGAATTGGAGTATCAAATCCCCTTTGACAAGGCGGCTGGCGCGGAACAGCCAACCGAGGCAGGCATCATTCTGATTGCCCGCTTGCTGGGTCTTCTTCATATCTTCCTTGGCGAAGCTTTGACGGCCAGCCTACTGCGGGTTACGTGGCCAGGGACAACCCTCGACAACTGCAATTCCGAGAACGGGAGAGACGAGTGAGCACACAAGGTAAAGTGACGATCAACAAACTGCCGACCGGAGTTCCGGGCCTCGACGAGATTGTCGGCGGCGGCTTGCCCGAGTATTCCTTCAACATCGTCGCGGGCGCGCCGGGAAGCGGCAAGACGACGCTGGCGCACCAGTTTGTGTTTGCGAATGCAACGCCGGAACGTCCTGCTCTCTACTTTACTGTCCTGGGTGAATCCGCCATCAAGATGCTCCGATACCAGCAGCAGTACACTTTCTTCGACCCGTCCAAGCTGCCGGACGCGATCCGTTTTATCAACCTGAGCCAGGTTGTCATGGAGAAGGACCTGGGCGCCGTTTTGGAGGAGATTACCCGGGAAGTTCAAAAGGCCAACCCCGCGGTCGTGGTTGTGGACTCCTTCAGAACCATGGTGGGCAAGCCGCAGAGTGACATGGACCTGCAATCGTTCATTCAGAGACTGGCGCTATTCCTCGCCAGTTGGCAGGCGACGACTTTCCTGATCGGCGAATATGCGGAGGACGAACTGCGCGATAATCCCATCTTTACCGTCGCCGATGGGCTGTTCTGGCTGCGCCAAACGGCGGAGCGAAATTCAATTGTGCGGAAGTTGCAGATCATCAAACTGCGCGGTCAGGATTCTGTGCCGGGGTTGCACACTTTCCGCATAACCGATGCCGGAGTGCAAGCCTTCTCGCGCACCTTCGGGTTGACCGCGCACAAGAGAAATCCGCCCAGCAATCGCCGCCTTTGCTTCGGTATTCCGGAGCTGGACAAGATGCTGGATGGGGGCGTGCGCGAAGGCGATAGCCTCCTCGTAGCAGGCTCTTCGGGAACCGGGAAATCCGTTCTGGCCACCCAATTCGTTGCAGAAGGGATACGCAATGGGGAACCGGGAATCGTGGCGGTCTTTGAAGAGCGCCCGGAAGCGTACGCGGAGCGGGCTACCAGCTTGGGGTTGGATCTGGAAACGCCGCAGAAAGAAGGAAAACTCACTATCCTCTATCTTCGGCCCCTCGATCTGTCGGTAGATGAAACCATGCAGTCGATTCTCGACGCTGTCGGGAAGATCGGCGCCAAGCGCCTGGTGATCGATTCCCTGGCTGGCTTTGAAATGGCCCTGTCGCCCGGCTTCCGCGCTGACTTTCGAGAATCTCTCTACCGGATGATCTTCGCTTTGACCGGAATCGGGGTTACCATCCTGAGCACCGTTGAAGTGGATGAGTCCTTTACTGAATTCCCGTTCAGTACCTACTCAATATCTTTCCTCACCGATGACATCATCCGGCTGCGGTACGTCTCCATAGATGGCCAGCTTCGCAAAATTATGGTGGTGATCAAGATGCGGGGCGGCAATCATGCCAAGGATATTCGCGAGTATGAAATTACCTCTAAAGGCGTGGTGATTCTGGGCAAACGCCTCACGGAATATCAGGGCCTCATCAGCGGAATACCCCTTCACTACGGCCGATCCGACTCGGAGGAGGAGTCCTCGCAAGACACCGGAAATGAGCACATTGCTTAACGGAAACTCTCATCGCTCGAAGCCGGAACTCATAACGACCCCTTGGTGGCGGAATAGAGTCGCCCGCCCGCCGCCGCGTCTTCGCTGCCGGGCGCCGTTGCACTGCCCGTTAAGAATCATGTTGCTCCCGGGAAGCCTTGCTCCGCTGTCGACCAAATAGCATTTGGCGGTGTGGGCATCCGACTTGGATGACAGTCGGATTGCCGAATTTTAAATCCGTGCCGAGCCTAGCCCTGCTTACTAAGGGGGCCCCCAAGGGTGCTCCGGCGAGAGTCAAAGGACGCTCTGGAAAACTGCCAGTATGGGTCGCACGCATGTCGCCCCTCGTGAGCGATGAGACTGTCCTCCCTGTCTTCGGACGCGATGGTCTGGAAGCACGTTGTGCAGATCGAATCGACCGATCTGTCAGGATTTCTTCTGTGGGCAAATGGGGCAAGAGTAGTCATGATCGAACCTCGTCGCAGGCCGCGCTTTCGGGATGAAGTGTTAGTTTCAATTTTTGTGGGGCCCTGTGATGACCAAACTACCTCTAAGGTTGCATCCCGTCTGAGCAGAACTGCTCAGGCCGATCGCCCCTCCTCAGTTCACTGCCATGCAGCGCCAGGCTCAACAAAATAATGTGAGCTGGCATAGGGCAGTACGTGGGCTGTCGATCCGAAGCTAACGGTTAGGGCTGCTTGATGATGATTTAAGTGTTTCGGTGACTGGCTCTCGCTGAACCGCTCGTGCCGTCTAACCATCTGAAAGGCGAATCATGGCAACTTCCACCCTGCATGCGCCCAACTCCAGGCGCTTGAGATTTAGGACCGTTCTCTGGATATCCCTTGGGCTTATCTCGCTCTTTGTCTTTATTACTTCAGAAGTTCTTCTGGTCACCGATTACCCCATGTACCACGCCTACCGTCTGCAGGTGATTGCCGACCGCGGATTCCTCATCCCCCACACGCTCTGCGGCGTTATCGCTCTATTGGCCGGCCCTCTGCAGTTCTCGTCGCGCCTTCGCCAGCGTCATCTGAAATTCCATCGCGTCCTCGGCCGTATCTACGTCATCTGCGTCTTTATCGGCGCTGCATCCGGAGTCGCCTTAGCCGCCGGCCGTCCGGGCTTGCCCGGGACCTCCATGCAGGCCGCAGCCTGGATCGTCTGCACAACCGCCGCTTTCATCACCGCGCGTAACCGGCAAATCGTTCAACATCGTCAGTGGATGGCACGTTCCTACGCAGTCACCTTCACATTCGTCTCCAGCCGTGTGCTCAACCTGTGGCCGCGCTACTGGAGCCACCTCGGCGACAGCCTCTCCGCCGTGGGCGTGATTGCTTTTACCCTTGCCTCGCTGCTTATCGTGGACCTCGGCCTGAACTGGCGAGAGCTTACCACGCGTCGTGGCTGACCGGCTCACCATCTTTGCAAGCGCTCCGTCAAACCCATGCCGCGACCGTTTGGGTTTCAAACTCCACCACTAACCAAGGGCGGCATCGGACCTGCAATACTTATTGAGAGGTATGAATCCAGTGCCGGATCCGAAAAGGAGATTAAAGTTAGAACCTCCACTTTGAATAGGATTCCTGCGCAAGATGAAGTTCTCGTCATCGGTGGCGGGGTGGCAGGCTGTGCGGTTTCTATCGCGCTCGCCCGCAGGGGACGGCGGGTCACGCTGATCGAACGCGAGCCCACGCCGCGGCATAAAGTTTGCGGGGAGTTCCTGAGCGGCGAGGCCCTTGAAGACCTGCACGCGCTTAATATCGACGTGGCCTCGCTTGGAGCCGTGCCTATCAATTCAGTTCGACTGGCCGCTGCCAGGCGCGCCGCGGAGGCCCCACTGCCTTTTCCCGCGGCATCGCTGACGCGCAGGGCGCTCGACACAGCCCTGATCGCCGAGGCCATTGCCGCAGGAGTCCGCGTGGAGCGCGGGCGCAGCGTGCAGGCACTCGGGCGGATCACAAACAATAACTGGCAAGTCACACTCGACGACGGCGCCAGCTATGAATCTCCGACGGTCTTTCTCGCCACAGGCAAGCACGATCTTCGCGGTCACGCGCGTCCGGAAGACCCGCAGCGGTGGGTGGCCTTCAAGATGTATTTCCGCCTGGCGCCTGATCAGGCGGCCGAGCTCGCGCGCGCCTCTGAGTTGATGCTTTATCCAGGGGGCTATGGCGGCATCCAGCCAGTTGAAGGCGGTATTGCGAACCTGTGCTGGGTGGTGCAGCAGCGGTACCTCACTCGTGCCGGTCACCGCTGGGAAAACTTGCTCGCGAAGATGCAGCAGGACTGTCCGCACCTTGCGATGAGGCTTGCCGGCGCGGAGCGTCTGCTGGCCAAGCCGATCGCCATCACTCATATCCCGTATGGTTATATTCGTTCCACAACGGAGAATGGGCTTTACTGCATAGGGGATCAGGCCGCTGTGATTCCGTCGTTCACCGGCGATGGGATTTCTATCGCGCTGCATACTGCACGGTGTGCGGCCGCTGCCTATCTAACGGCAGAACCTGCGCCGGCCTTCCAGGCGAAGTTGCGTTCCGCACTGCTGGCACAGATGCGCCTTGCCGGGTTCGCCGCCGATGGCCTGAACAACTCGTTCGCGCGCGCTGTGTTGCCGTTCTGCCTCAGGGTCTGGCCCGGCGTGATGCGGGTGACGGCAAAGCTGACACGGGTGGCCCAGCATGCGGCTGTCGCAATGCCTTCGACAGCTGCAATCTAGCCCCGCAAAGACAACACTCAGTCGTTAAGCCTCCATAGGAGAGATGCAATGAATGCAATGAGGCCATCCGCAGTCCTCGCCTTCGCTGCCGTGCTGGCTCCAGCCGTACTCGCTCAGCATCAGACCTTCGTCGTCAATTCCGATGCCAGCCAGGTCAAGATAACGCTCAAAACGACCCACGAACTCGTCAACGGCGCCTTTCACGTCCAGTCAGGATCGATCGAGTTTGACCGCGGCACGCCTGCGTTGTCGGGTTCGGTGGTCGTCCTCGCAGGCAGCGGCAAGACCGGCAATGACAGCCGCGACCACAAGATGAACAAGGACATCCTTAAGGTCGATCGGTACGCAACTGTTTCTTTTGAGCCGAAATCCTATAGCGGCGGCCTGGCTGCTTCAGGCGACTCGACCATCCAGGTAACTGGTATCTTCACGCTCCTCGGCACGCCTCACGAGATTACCATTCCCATCCTTGTCCATCTCGAAGGCACAACCGCAACCGCCAAAGCCCAGTTTGTCGTACCGTACGTCCAATGGGGGCTTAAGAATCCGAGCTTTCTGGTTTGGAAAGCCGACAACGACGTCGCGATCGACCTGCTTCTTGCCGGCCGGCTTTCAAAATAGACGCCTGACTTCTTTACTCGCAACGATGCCGCACGTCAGCATGATAGCTGGTTGGATGGCGCCGTGGCTCCGTGCCATCCAAGACAGGTTGGAAATCAGCAGACGCGGCCACGTTTTCCGGCTGCGCTGCACCCGGGCGGATTTTCTCCGATCCAGCGATCGTCGGCGGGTTCGCTGGCTAATTGATAACGTGAGTCGGAGGAGAGACGCAGACGGCCGCTGCGATTGTCCGTGCCTCCGTGCACGATATCCATGCAGAAGATCACCGTGTCGCCGATGCCGAACTCTTCCACGAGCCAGCGCTTGCCGAATCCGAGCTTCTGGCGGATGCGGTTCGGATCCTTGGCAAGGAATCCGTTGAGGCCGTTGGCGGTGCGGGCCGGATCGTCGGGCCGGTTAGTGCAGTACTCGTCCACATCGCGTTGACCATAGGTGCGTTGCAGGCGCTCGTTCTTGTGGCTGCCCTCGAGCATCATGAGGCCGCCCGTGGAGTAGTCGGTGTCTCCGAGAGGCACCCAGGCAGTATAGAGATTGCGCGTGCCGCGGCCCATGTAGACGATGTCGCAGTGGCTGGGAGTGCCGGTCATTCCGGGAGCGATGCAGCGGAGCCAGGTGAAATCGAAGTGCAGGATGTCTCCTCCGAGGAACCGGGAGAAGAAGCGCATGAGGAGGCTTTCAGGGTTATAGAGCAGGTGCTGGAGAGGAGGATTATTCTTCTGCGCCAGCTCCGGATGGAACCATAGCTTGGAGCCGGGCTTGGTGATGCCGTCCATGAGGGGATAGGCGGAATCGAGCTGGCCCTGCTCGGCGAGCTGCTCGAGGATGCAGCGGCGGGCGGCGAGGACTTCATCCGTGTCGAGCAGATCGCGGAGGAGCAGGTAACCTTCCTGGTCCATGCGCTGGCGCATGAGGGCGGTGTCTTGTGACGCGGCCCGTGAACTGGAGGTCATGAAGCCGACCTTGTCCTCGCCGTCTTCAAGTGGGTGCCCGCAGGAGTTCAACTGGGGAAGTGCAAGAGATGTACCCATATTTTGCCTCGCTTCGGGATGCGTTGATTGCGCCGTTTCTCGTTCAAGATGCATGGAAAAAGTGGGGAACGAGTCATCTGACGAGAATATATAGGAATTTGAAGACGGCGGGCAATGTGACAACCACCGAGAAGAAAGGCGAAGGCGACGGGAACGGGTCAGTCGAATGCGCTCGACTCAGAACAAACCCACCAAGTCAGGCCGGGTCAACTCCGCATAAACTCCGCCAGGCATGGCAGCCGCTGCAGCCTTCTTCTGGTGTACCGTCCCTTAAATGTCTAGACATATACAATACGATGTGATAGATTGCGATGCATGGAGCCAGCCATTGCCGAAATCGTGTTGAGCGAGCCGGATCGGAAAGCGTTGGAACATACGGTCCGCATGAGGACCTCGGAACCACGCAGCGTTTTGCGAGCCCGGATTGTGCTTCTGTCGGCGGC